>Ga0268276_1001566_pt1 | contig 21951 bp, 18 predicted proteins | sample saktaG_4_FD_190145 | JGI IMG/M metagenome (GOLD analysis project Ga0268276, IMG submission 190145) | Saline water microbial communities from Sakinaw Lake, British Columbia, Canada - sak_2010_1_5_45m | ecosystem: Environmental > Aquatic > Non-marine Saline and Alkaline > Saline ... | reverse complement strand
TGCCAACCCACCTGTTTGCAAAGTGATTGATTATAAGAAATTCCTTTATGAACTGAAGAAGAAGCAAAAGGAGATGAAGGCTAAAACAGCCAGGGTGGTTGTGAAGGAGATCAGGTTGGGACCAAACACAGATGAACACGATTTCAACTTCAAGCTGAATCATGCAATCAAGTTCTTACAAGATGGTGCAAAAGTAAAGGTGGATGTCTTCTTCAAAGGACGTTCTATCATATATAAAGACCAGGGTGAGCTGATGCTCCTGAAATTTGCCCAGGGAGTTGTGGACTATGGTAAAATCGAACAGATGCCACGCCTCGAAGGCAAACGGATGATCATGATCATCGCCCCAAAAAAGTAAAGCCAAACATAATCAGGGCTCTACATAGTAAAGACGCTGCATGCAGCGTCTCTTGTTAACCTAAACAACAAACGTACAATGCCAAAAATGAAATCAAAATCCGGTGCGAAGAAGAGATTTACCCTGACGGGCACTGGTAAGATCAAGCGGAAGCATGCGTATAAAAGCCACATTTTGACGAAAAAATCAACCAAACGGAAAAGGAATCTTACCTATTCCACGATCGTTGACAAGACAGATGCAGCAAACGTACGCGAAATGCTTCAGAGCTAATTCAGTAACTGTACTTAGCTATAAGGTCCCAGAGATGGGGCGCTAAGACAAAAATTAATGTAAAATGCCAAGATCAGTAAATTCAGTCGCTGCAAAAGCGAGAAGAAAAAAGGTCCTAAAACTGGCGAAAGGCCAGTTTGGAAGGAGAAAGAATGTCCACACCGTGGCCAAAAACTCTGTTGAGAAAGGCCTCACCTATGCTTACCATGACCGGAGAGCCAAAAAGCGTACCTTCCGCGGTCTCTGGATCACGAGAATTAATGCTGGTGCCCGTGAGTATGGAATGTCCTATTCCGTATTGATCGGGAAACTGGCCGAGAAAAACATTGCCATCAACAGGAAAACCCTGGCCGACCTGGCAATGAACCATCCGGAAGCCTTCAAGGCGGTTTTGGAAGAAGCAGCAAAATAAGGTATGAGGGTACTGCCTACTGCTCTTTTAGAAGATCCCCCAACTCCCGCTTCACGTAGTTGTCGATGAATTTTTCGACCTGATCGGACTGAAGCCGTTTTGCCAGTATCCGTTTGTCGCGATCGAGGATGTAAATAACCGGTGTGGTCTGGATGTCGTATAGTTCGTGGTAATCTCCGGTGAGAGATCGGGGGCCGTTTACGTTGACCCAGGTCATCTTCTTCTTGATGATGTGCTGTTTCATCTTCGCCATGGAGGTGTCGGAACAAACAGCAAAGATTTCCACGTTGTATTTCTCCTTCTCCTTATCATAAAGTTCCTTTAGATGGGGTATCTCCTTTTCGCAATGGCCGCAGTCAGGATCCCAAAAAAGAAGTATTGTAATAATGGTTTTGATACCGTAAAGCGAAACTAATTGCTCGTTAGTGTCCATCATTATCAGGTTTGGAGCCTGATTTCCCAACAACAATGGACGGATACGGTTGGCTTTTTTAAGCATAAGTTCCAAAACCTGTCCGCTAAGCCAGGTGACTTCACCGGTAACATAGTAGTTGTCGACGATATCGATAAACACCTTATCAAATCCCATAATCTCAGAATTCTCATAGTGGTAAGTAATAAACCATATAAGGTATTTAAACATCTCGGGATCTGGACGTGCTTTTTCGATGAGGATTACCGCCTCTTTAAAGATTGAATCAGGATTTTGAACTACTACCTGGTCAAAATATTTCTTCAGTTTGTTGTGAAAGACAGGCGTTCTGATCAGACGGCTATCGGCCAGATTCATATCATCCCAGTAGTGCTCCTTAAAATATCTGTATGCGTACGTTGAATCCTTTCTTCCGTTGGATAAGGTTGGAATCTCAGTAATCACGGGTTCTTTCATGGCATTAATCAGTAATGCTAGAAAGGAAAAAGGCCTCTCCCGAGCAATATTGAGCTTGTATTCAATGATCTCATTATTTAATTCAACGATTTGTTGATTGAAAGCGATTACCGAATCTTCATTACCTTCAAATGCTTTCAGTTGTTGCTGCAACTCCTGGATACGTTTGAATTTCTCCTGGTTGTACCGCATATAGGAATAAAACTCCTCGTTGTCCAGCGACCCGGAAATTTTCATCTGTCCCACAGGATCACCCTTGTCTGTTTCCATCGTAAACTTGAGGTCGTTGTTAAGCACGAAATCGAAGTAAACTTTATCTGAAATAACCAGGATATAGACTCCTCGCGGCTGATCAGCAGGTGCTGTAAAGATTGCCTGCCCCTTTCCGTCAACTGCCAGCGTATCGGTTATGTAGGTGCCATTTCCATAATAATTGGCAACCAGGCATGTCGTATCTTTCAGTCCATGGATTTTGAATTTAACAATGTAGCCATCAGCCTCCTTTGCAGCCAAATGTTGAAAAAGTAAAACCGTTGTGGCCAAGGCAAGAAAAAATTGTTTTGTCATGTCAGTTTGTTGTCAGTTCGTGTGGTGAATGATTAACTCTTTTTTGTTTATAGTAATAGAATTCTTTATATCCTCTTTAACATACGGCTTAAAAAGAAGTTTTGTAAAAATGTAAGCAAAGGCTTCATTCATAACCTCCCGGAATCCTTTACTGGTCTTCCACCAGTCATGGGCACCATAAAATAGGTTTGGAGCTGATATGATACCCACTTTAATTGAATCCCCAAGGGCATCCTGGTACATTAGTTGGCTTCTTCGACCATGAACACCAAGGGTCATCAGGTTTATCGCTTTTACTTCGGGGTGGTATTCTTCAAGGTATTCTTTCAGATTCATTGCGGCATTATATGTTCTGTCATTTTGCATTTCATCTGTTTTTACTACAACGATAAATGTTGAGTCGAGTCCCATTTTTATTAAAGTCGAAGCAGCAAGATCTGCAGTATTTGTATATTCAGCTAGCATTAAGCCTCGCTCCAAAGGGGTGCCGGTTGTGATCAGAAGTTTGTAGGAATATTCCTTAAACTCGTTGATAGCTTCTTTCAAAACGTAGTCACTTACATATCCTTCTAAAACTAAAACGGTTGATCCCTCTTTTTTCGTAGGGGAGAGGAAGTTATAGAGATGATAAATAGTGAAAACACAACAGGAGAATAAGGTAATAAGGATCGCTAGCCATCCCCATATTGTCAATCCCCACCTCGTTCGTTTACTGATCAAACCATAACTCTTTATCGCTTTTGTCATATTGTTCGCTTTTCGCTTTTCGCAGTTCGCTTTTCGCAGTTTTTCTTCCTCTTACGTCTTCCTCCCTTCGTCCTTCGTACTTCTAACTTCCAGTTCTGACTTCTAACTTCTAACTTCGTACTTACTCTTTCCGGTGTTCTTTTCTCAACAGATCGTTCACAGTTTTCACAGGATTAAAGGTGATAATCGGAGCCTCAATAAAGATGGTTATCCACTTAGCCATGGCTCCGTTCCATAGGCCAGGAAGCTCCTGGGCCTTCAGATTCCGGCCACCACTCGACTTTAGTGAGATTAATCCGGCTTCATCATCAACAAACTCATTCAGGTCAAATCGTTCTCCTCTGAAATCACGGATTGAACAAACAAGGTCGACTGGATTGAAGTGTGTGGAACTCTCCACAATATTTTTTTGTTCAGAGTTTTTCATGTCGATCTGTGCCGATTCAACAATTTGGAGGGATTCTTTGCCGTCCCGGTCTTTTATCCAGAAAGGGCCTCCTCCAGGCTCTCCTTCATTCTTGACCATCCCGCATACCCTGATAGGTCGGTTAAGCAATTCAAAGAGTCTCTCTTGCTTCTCCTTCAGCGAGAGCATGGAGAAGTCGTCAGAGAGCTTTATCCACACATGATTTTCCATAAACTTTACCATTTCAGCAATCTCTTCTCCGGTCAGATCTCGGATAGATGCATCGGTAAGAAAATGGTTGACGTGGTCACGAAGATACAGGAGATATCCGCCAATAAGCTTCTTGTATTGATAGGTTGTGGATTTAAGCCGGTCAGGGACAATATTATCAATGTTCTTAACAAAGATGATGTCGGCATCCAACTGGTTCAAGTTCCTCAGAAGGGCACCATGTCCGGCCGGGCGGAAAAGAAGAGATCCATTGGGCTGGCGGAAAGGAGAATTCTCTTCATCCACAGCAATAGTATCTGTCGATGGATGCTGTTCTGAGAAGTCTATTGAAAAGGTAACACCGAACTGCTTTTCATAAAGTTGTTTTATTTTGGTGAAAAGTGCTAAAAACTTCTCTTTGTGCTCGGGTGAAATCGTAAAGTGGATCCGTGCCGTCCCATCACTGTTCCTCGCATAGTTGGCAGCCTCAACCAGGTGTTCTTCGGCAGCGGTTCGTGCTCCTGCAGGGTAGTCATGAAAAAGGATTAATCCTTTTGGGAGATTTGAGTAATTCAATCCTTTCTCTTCCAGGATGAATGCAATAAGCGTGTCGAGATTCCACGAATCGATCAGGTATTTTATGTCAAGGCTCTGCTTAGAAATAATATGTTGGAGAGTGTTGTAAAATGCAATCTCTGAAATGTGTGAAACCAGGTAGGCGACAGAATTGAAATCTGAATCCTTCAGAAAAGTTTCACGCTGAGTCTGATCACCGCTGAATGATTCCTGAAACTCAAAAAGATGTTTGAACATCCGTGTTGCAGCACCCGATGCAGGGACGAATTTTACAGCCTGAAGGTCATTTTGATGGATGGAATAGTAATTTGTAAAATAGGAGAGTTCATCTTCACAGAAGGAGAATATCCCGTCGCCGGATGTCGCCGGCCTGATCAGGTTTATATATGGGAACCCGATTCTGAAGTTCTCAATCTGCTTGTGGATAACGGGAAGTTCAATCCCCTTTGCTTCGATCTGTTTCAGATCCTTATCAGTGAACATACGCGGATTTTTTGTACTTTTACTTGCACAAATATATCTGAAAAAATGAGAAGAGTAAGCTCATCCATCGTATTCTTTTTGCTGCTTCTCGCCGCAACAGCACAAGTAGCTCCCGATAAATACTTCGTAGAATTTTCCGACAAAAACGATTCACCTTACACAATAGACAAGCCATGGGAGTTCCTTTCACAACGGGCACTCGACCGGAGAGCTGTCGCAGGGATCCCGATTGAGATAAATGATCTTCCTGTGAACCCTGATTATGTGGCAGCTGTTAGCCAGATTGGTGTTGAGGTTATCACACGATCGAAATGGTTTAATGGTGTCACAATTTTCAATGCCGATCCTTCCAAAATCGAGGAGATTGAACTCTTACCCTTTGTAAGTAAGATCGTAAAAAGCGGGGTCAAAATACCCGGATCAACGCAGATAGAAGATAAATTTGCGATGGAACTTAAATCAGTGATCCCACTGATCGCTCTTCCCGGTATTCCGCTGAAAGTAGCTGATTCAGCTGATTATGGACTTTCATTCACCCAGTCTCACATGATTCGTACCGATTTGCTTCATAATATGGGCTATAGGGGTAATGGGATGGTGATTGCTATTCTGGATGCAGGATTCAACCTGGCAGACCAGCTTGCGCCATTCGACAGTCTCTGGGCTAACAACCAGATCCTTGGTACGCGCGATTTCGTAAATCCGGGCAATAACGTATTTATTGGCCATACACATGGTATGTCGGTACTCTCCATAATGGGGGGATATGTTCCGGGCCAGCTAATTGGCACTGCTCCCAAAGCCAATTATTGGCTGTTGCGTTCTGAAGATGGAGGTTCAGAATATCTGGTGGAAGAGTATAACTGGGTTTGTGCAGCGGAGTTTGCCGACAGTGTTGGTGCCGATATTATTAATTCTTCACTTGGCTATACTGTATTTGACGACACCACGATGAATCATACCTGCGCAGATATGACTGGAAATACAACTCCTGTAACCCGCGGGGCAAACATCGCTTTCAGCAAAGGGATTCTGGTTGTTAACAGTGCCGGTAATGAAGGGAGTGAACCCAGCTGGCTATGTGTTAGCGCCCCATCCGATGGATTTGATGTTCTGGGTGTTGGAGCAGTGGACTCCATGGGTCAATATGCCTCTTTCAGCTCCACAGGGGTTGTTAACGGATCGTATGTAAAACCCAATATTGCTGCCATGGGAAAGCAAACAGTCCTCTCCGGGTCCAATGGGACCATCACCAGGGGAAATGGAACCTCTTTCTCTTCGCCGGTTATGGCTGGCTCTGCAGCTTGTCTATGGCAGGCTTTTCCCGAATTTTCCAATGCTACATTAAAGTCTGCAATTGAAGAATCAGCCTCACTGTTTATGACTCCTACTATCTACCTGGGATATGGCATTCCCAATCTCTTCGAGGCCTATGAACGACTTACTGGAATTGATCCTGTGTTTAACAAAGGATCAGTGGTCGTCTACCCAAATCCTTCAAATGGAACCGGATTGATCCATATTAAGATCAATACAACTGCTGTACAAACCTTACAGGTTCAAGTAGTGGATATCACAGGAAAGCAAATCTATACCAGGAATGATATCCGTTGCATAGCTGGCGATAATGTGATCAGCTTCAGCGATCTTTCATTTCTGAAGCAAGGAATCTACATCCTTAAATTATGCAACCTGGACGGTCCTGCCCTCTTTGAAACAAAGATTATCCAAAGAATCGACTGATAACTGCCTACTGCCAACTCATCTCCTCCATCCCTGAGAAAAAAAAGCGGCTCTCTACCTCTGCGTTCTCATCTGAGTCAGAACCATGAACAGCATTTCTTCCAAGCTCGGTTCCATAAAGCTTGCGAATAGTGCCTTTGGCTGCGTCAGCCGGATTAGTAGTTCCGATCAAAGTACGGTAATCCTCAACTGCATTCTCTTTCTGCAGAATAGCTGCAATGATTGGTCCTGAGGACATATAGTTGGTAAGTTCCGCAAAAAAAGGCCGGTCTTTATGGATAGAATAAAATTCTTCCGCATCACGTTTGCAAAGGTGAACCATCTTCAGAGAGATGATCAAATACCCCTCTTCCAGGATCCTGTCAAGGATCTTTCCTGCCTTCTTCTGTGCCACGGCAGTAGGCTTTATCATCGTAAAAGTCTTATTTCCAGTCATAATCTAATTGATTTGCGGCAAAATTACGGATAATTTTAAATTATCTTAATTTTGCATTCAACTCACCAAATACATTCTCTTGGAAAATACAGATTTCTTGAAGGTGCAGGAGTTGCTCACTACACCTCAAAACATTTTGTTGACAACACATACCAATCCCGATGGGGATGCTATCGGATCATCTCTTGCTTTTTTCAGGTATCTTGTAAAGAAAGGTCATACAGTGACGATGATGGTTCCCGATCCATTTCCCTCTTTCCTTTCCTGGTTGACTGATTCTGGTAGAATCTTCATTTTTTCACTACAAAAAGATCACGTTCTTCGTGCCGTTGCCGATGCTTCAATTATTTTTTCCCTGGATTACAACGACCTGAATAGGTTAGGCGATGCCTCCGGTCCGGTTAAAGGGTCCTCAGCCACAAAGATTGTCCTCGATCACCATCTCTATCCTTCTGATCAGTACAATCTGAAGATCTCTAAAACAGAAACCTCCTCAACTGCTGAACTGGTTTATGATTTCATTCAAGCTATGGGGGATGAAACACTGATTGATTTGGAGATTGCAGAATCCTTGTATACTGGGATTGTTACTGATACTGGATCATTCAGCTACTCCTGCAACCGTGTCAAGACCTACGAAGTGATTGCGGCTCTTTTTCGGCGAGGGATTGATGGGGAACATATTCACAGACTGATCTATGATACTTACTCAGAACACCGTCTTCGGTTACTGGGATATTCACTGAGTGATAATCTGGTTGTGTTGCCTGCTTTTCATACTGCTTATATCTATCTCAAAGCAGAGGATCTGGAGCGTTTTCACTACCAGGTTGGAGATACCGAAGGGGTGGTTAATTACGCACTCTCTATCGAAGGAATCAACATGGCAGCTCTTTTCTCGGAACGGGATAACTCGATCCGGATCTCTTTCAGGTCCAAAGGAAATTTCTCCGTTGAGCGAATCGCGAGTGATTATTTTGAAGGTGGTGGACATGCAAATGCTTCAGGTGCAACTAGTTATCTCTCAATGGAAGAGACTGTAAAGAAATTCCGAGATCTGCTTCCTCAGTACCGCGAAGCGTTATCGAAGGTGTATACATGACAAGGAACAACAACGGGAGATTACGAGAGTTTTTATTTGCAGGTCTCGCCATTACGCTATTGTTAATGGTCGCTTGCAGGGAAACTGTTCGACCCGTCGAATCAACATCACATATTCGTCTCGCTGATGAAAAGTTAATTGATTACAACCGGAGTGTTGTCAAAATAGAAGATCAAGAGATTGATGACTTCCTCCGGAGGTATGGTTGGAATGTAAAAGAAACTTCAACCGGATTACGCTATTTCATCTACAGGAAGGGAACCGGTCGAAAATCCTCTTCAGGGATGCTGGTGCGCTTTCGTTATACTGTGAAACTGTTGAACGGAACAATTGCCTACTCTTCTGATTTCCTGGGCCCTAAGTCATTAATTTTGGGGCATGGAGGAGTAGAGACAGGACTTGAAGAGGGGATGTTGCTACTGAGAGAGGGCGATAGGGCAAAATTCATTATCCCTTCATACCTTGCTTTTGGATTACTTGGAGATCAAGATAAGATCCCTCCCGGCGCAACCCTGGTATATGATATTGAAATACTTGAATTTAAAACGAACAAATAGATCACCATGAATTACAACCGAATCGTGACAAATTTGCATAATCTGCTTATTGGTCTTGTAATTATTTCGTTGTGGGGGTGCCAGTCTGCCCAGGGTGACTTTGAAGAGACCCCGGGGGGACTTTTATACAAATTTCATCACCAGAACAAAGTCGGCATGGGTGTCCTGCAAGGAGATATGGTGACGGCCGATGTCGTTTTCAGAACCGATGACACCATTTTCTTTGTCAGTTCAAGAGATCTGACAGTTCCTTACCAATTTGAAATACTGGAACCAAAGTTTCCTGGAGATATCTACGAGGCATTCCTGCTCCTGGCAGTTGGCGACAGTGCTACATTTATCCTTGATGGCGACTCGCTTTTTGTGCTCGACTTTGAGATTCAGGAGTTACCAATCTTTATTAATGAAAACACGGATGTCTTCATGGATATAAAACTGCTGGATGTCATGCCTCGGGATGAATTTGCAAAAGAGAAGGAATCATATAAGGGGAGGGTTGATAGAGTTTTGTCCGAAATGAAGGAAAAGGAGATGACAGATATTCAAGCCTATCTGGAGCAAAATAACATAGATGTAACGCCAACGGAATCAGGACTTTATTTTGTTGAGTTGGAGAAGGGTGGAGGTCCTTCTGTAGAGGCAGGAAAATCAATCAAAGTAGATTATTCTGCAATGTTTATAACTGGTGAAATCTTTGAAACATCGATTCAGGATATCGCTATGAAAAATAATATATTTGACTCCGCAAATAGGTACCAGCCTTTCCACTACCAGCAAGGTGATTCACTAACAATTGCTGGTTGGGATGAGGGGCTGTCTTACATGAAGCAGGGGGGGCGGGCATTATTGATCATTCCCTCTTCATTAGCGTACGGAGAAGAGGGTGTTGAGGGTTTTATACCACCTTACACTCCATTTATTTATGAAGTTAAAATTATAGAAGTAAAATAATTATAAACACTATTGAAATCGAATCGATTATGAAAAAAATGTTAATTAACCCCGTAACCGTTTTAGTGATGGTTGCGTTAATATCGTTTGCTTGTTCTTCAAAATTTTCAGGTTTTGATAAGACAGACACAGGATTGTACTACAAAATATATAGCGTTAGTGAAGGAGAAGTAAAGGCTCAAACCGGAGATTTTGTCTCATTGGATATGAAATATGCCACTGAAGGAGACTCTGTATTGTTTGACAGCAAAACAGGAATGGGTGGACAACCAATTCGTTTTCAATTACCTCCTTCTGATTTTGGAGGCGATCTTTATGAAGGGATTCGTATGCTTTCACCAGGTGATAGTGCAGAGTTCCTGATCAATGCCGATTCGTTGTTTACGGTCACATTTAAAATGCCTAAACGTCCTGAATTCATTGATAGCAATTCGTACCTGAAGTTTTTCGTGACACTTCACTCGGCTGAATCACTTGAAGCCATGCAAGTGAAAGAGACAGAGTTATTGGAACAGTATCTCCTTACAAATGGTCTTACAGTTGAACCGCTGGAGTCTGGACTTTACTATGTTGAGACTTTCCATGGCACTGGCAGAGCGATCGATTCGGGAGATGTGGTGACCTTTCATTTCAATCTGCAACTCTCTGATGGAACGCAGGTATTCTCCTCTTATGACAAGGGAGAACCTATGCAACTCACATTTGGAAAGCCATTTGATACACCTGGTTTTGATCAGGGGATTAGCTTGATGAAAAAAGGTGGCAAATCGAAATTTATTGTTCCAAGTAGTATTGCTTTCGGACAGAGTGGAAGAGGGGCTATTATCCCTCCATATTCTACACTCATTTATGACGTGGAGGTTAAGGATGTCATGACAAAAAGTGAATTTGACAAGATGCAGGAAACTCAGAAAAAGCAACAGGAAATGGAAAAATCGATGGCGAAAGGTCAGGAAATTGGAAAATTGCAGCAATACCTCAAGGCTAATAACATCACAGTAAAACCAACAGCCAGTGGTCTTTATTATATTGAAACTGTCAAGGGCACAGGTGCCAAAGCAGAGCCGGGGAAGAAAGTGAAAGTACATTATACCGGAACATTGCTTGATGGTACAAAGTTCGATTCTTCCCTCGACCGTGGTGAGCCGTTCTCATTTACACTGGGACAAGGCCAGGTGATCAGAGGTTGGGATGAGGGTATTGGATTGATGAATGTAGGTGGTAAAGCAACACTGCTTGTCCCATCTTCTATTGCCTATGAAGATCGTGATATGGGTGTTATCAAACCCTACAGTACTCTCCATTTTGATGTGGAATTAATCGAAGTAGAATAGAAACAGGTTTGCCGGTGAAAATAACCACAGTTGTCATACTAATTTCACTTAATTTACTGCCATTATCCTTATTGGCAATCAAAGCAGACTTTCAGTTTACCAAGGTTTGTGTTGGATCTGAGACAATACTTGTAAGCGATTGTACTCCACTTGACAGCATATTTCAAGTGTCGTGGGATCTTGATGGAAATGGATCGTTTGGTGATGATACGGCAAGGATTGTCAACATCAGGTTTGATTACCCGGGAATTTATTCGATAGGAATCAAAGTCATCTCTAAAGAAGGAGCAATGGATGCAATCTACAAATCGGTACCGGTTGCCTCCCTCCAGGTTGCGTTTTCCCAGGATTTCTCTTGCCGAAACATGCCTGTTCACTTCTTCGATGAATCGATTATCATTCAAGATACCCCATTCCAATATATCTGGGATTTTGGAGATGGATCTCCAAACAGCTACCAGAAAAATCCGACGCACAATTACAATCTTGCGGCAGAATATTTAGTAAGCCTGACCTTAATCTCAACATCAGGATGTATTGATACTGCCTGGAATTCAATTGTAATTCAAAATCCTCCCATTGTGGATGTCTCCTTTTCAGGAGACACTGTTTTTCCCCAGGGAGATAGTGTTATTGTTACAATTGTTGGCGTGTATGACAGCGTTTTTTGGAGTACCGGAGAACGAACGAATTCGATAATTATCCATGAATCTGGATATTATTTCGTCCAGGGATTCCTGAATGGCTGCTATGGAGAGAAGTATTTTTCTGCCACCTCTGTAGTCGACCATGAAGTTAGAATCATGAGCGTGATCACTCCAAATGCCGATGGATTCAATGATTTATGGGAAATTATTAACATTGTTGAGATTGACCCCTGTAATGTTGAGATTTATAACCGATGGGGGGAGAAGGTTTTCTCAGCCTCTCCATACAACAATAACTGGGATGGGACCAATAATGGGAAAACTCTGTCAACCGATACCTACTACTATTTCCTGCGTTGTAAAGATGGAAATCTGCAAACAGGAACGATAAATATTGTGAGGTGATATCAGATATGAACCGGATGGGAAAAACGGGAATACCGACTTTAATCTTATTAATTTCCCTTGCAGGATATGCTCCAGCACAGCAGTTTCCAATTATGGACCAGTACCTGGTTTCTCCTTCAAGTATTTCACCTGCATTTGTTGGAAAGAGTTCTCCGTTGGAGGTTTTTCTCACAAGCAGGATCGAATGGACAAACATTACAAGCCATCCCTTTATCGGATCTCTGAATTTGGCAGCGGCTCTACCCAAAAGTATGGGTCTGGGTGGTAACATTATGTATAATGTTGCGGGTCCTCTCGAGAACATCACCATCAATTTCAATTATGCATACCACCTGAAACTGGCAACAGACCATATGCTTAGTTTCGGTATAAACGGAGCCTATTACCAGAATGTACTTGATCTGAGTGATGCTGTGCTTGCCGATCCCAATGATCCCGTGCTTGCTGGCAGAGCAACCATCTCCGAATCCTATTTCAATGTTGGACTCGGCCTCCTATACTCATGGCGAACGCTGGATTTTTGTGTGACCTTTCCTTTGTTGTTCAATAATAAAACTTTCTACAATAACGACAAGGTATATTCTCACGTACTTACACTGGATCAAAACTTTCTGGTCTACATGGGATACCTGTTGAACCCGAAAGGGGATTGGGGGGCTCATTTCTCATTTCTTTACCGTCAAACTCAGTACACTCCCTGGTCGTTTGATATTGCAGTTCGGGCTATCTACAAAGAGATTGTATCATTTGGATTATTGTACCGAAAAAATAATATCATTGGCCTTACTGGAGGCCTGTATATCGTTAAAGGATTGACATTCAATTATACGTATGAATATTCACCCTCTGCTATGATGGGTAAATCCAGCGGGACACATGAAATCACAGTAGGTTATAAAATGGGTCTCAAAAGTGTAAAACCCTCAATGAAGGATTATATTAAATGAAACAGCCACTCCGATTATATTACACTTTTTGCATTAACGTAACAGTTTTAGTTGTTGCTCTCTGTTTTATTGGAGGGCCAATAGATACAAAAGGGCAACCGTTCCCTATAAAAAGAGGAGGGATCACTTTCAGGGTTGATAATAATCCGGTATTGTCAAAACTTCATCAACTGGATTCACTATTCTCTCAGTATGATCAAAAGTTTAGCATGGCTATGACTTCATGGGTCTTCCCTCTCTCTCCTGATTATGTTGACACACTCATCAACTATAGGTTAAAAGGTTACGAAGTGATGGATAATTCGCCCACACATCGGACACAGTATTTTAACTTGCTTAACCCGGCAGATACTGCCCTTTTCGTTGGGAAACCCGGTGTGCATCACGTAACGTCAGCAAGAGTTTGTCTGGCTTACAGTTCAGTTGATACATCCCAGGCACACAATGAAGGGTTGGTGGATGTGTTGTATGGTAACATGGTTGTCAGTCATAACCCGGGTGAATTTGGTGACCTTGCAGGAAATCCATACTTTTTCGCATTCTACCTGAACACAATCGACAGGGTTTGTTTGTGGTATAACCGCTCTGCCCTGAACCCCAATGACCCCGATACAGTATTCATACAATCCCTGTGGGAAGAACCTGTGAACTTTGGACAGAACTACAATTTACGCTATCACAAACTTACCCAGGTAAATGTACTGATGCAACCGGAAGCAATACGCCTCCTTGGACAGCGTTCGCTGAATCTTTTTGATCAGTACAATATCCCTCGGCCAACAACCTGGATCCATCCTTCAGGACAAATGCCCATGCTTGATGGATACCAGATAAAAGGAGTTCTGGGTGACTCCCTGGCATACAACGCCGGGTCCAATTTTGTCAATGAGTCGTACCTCTGCTATAACGAATACAATCCTTATGCTATACGTCAGTTTGGTATGCAAAATGACCTGATATCCATTTCAAATCACACGCTGGAATGGAATAAGAGCCTCATCGCCAGCACTGTTGCTAAACATTACCTGTGTGTCGATATTACAACATTGGAAGGAACCCTGGGTGGGTGGAACAATTATCTGTTACGCCTCGACAGCCTCCTCAACTGGTGTGGAGAAAACAATATCCCAATTGGTACCTATTCTCAATGGAAAGCATGGCTATACGACAGCATCCCCAACAGAGTCGTCGATATTTTCCCCGCTCTTAATGTTGATATCGATCAGAATGATTACCCTGATGGTTTTGATCTGGAGAGTTCAATTACAAGCCAATACGATACAACTGATGGCGTTCCCGTTAGTGATGGCTGTAGTTTTTCTCTTATGGAGGAGGGCATTTTTTGCCAGGTTACTCAACTAGCCGGACTTGAGAAAGGTGATAATTTCTTTACCATTTGGGTGAAAAATGTTGGTCCTGATTCTTCAGCGATCCGTGCCACCTTTACTTTTCCGGAGACTGGAAACGTTCAGGAACTTGAATTTATATCTGATACAAGTTCCTGGATTCAGGGTACGGGCATCATAACGGTTCCCGGTTCAGCCACTATCATGAATGTATCTGTCATTCGTACTGATACGATGCCCGATACATTGAAAATTAGTGGATTGGGATTCAGGTCAGCCGGATTTCTTACACATTCAGCATATCCGCATCAGTACGTTGTTCAAAACGAACAGTTTGACCCCATCAATCTGTATAACCTTGTGATCGATACGATCTATGATCCATCAACAATCACCTGGTCTGTAAAAAATGCGGATACTATGACATTCCGTGATCTCACATCAGAGAACATGCTACCACTAAAACCCCATTCATTTTGGATTGGATCTGATACGGCCTGGTTAATGGCAATGAGCCCTGATGGATTGAGAGACAGCTGCCGCCTGAGTTTTACTTCGTTTCCAATGGTAGGAGCCTGTCCGGGGTTGCCTCTGACCATTACTCTCCTGGATACGCTGGAAAATGATTTCATCCAGTGGACATCGGTTCCGTTTGATTCAACACTCTCCAATCCAAACATATACAATCCAAATGCGAATCCTGATACTACAACACTCTATAGAGTAACCGCAATCAATCCGCAGGGGCCAATATTCTACGATAGCCTACTGGTTGTAAGGTTCCCAGTTCCAAAACCTTACCTGCCGCCAGATACCACGATTTGTAGCGGGGATTCGATTACGTTGACTGCCTCAGGAGGAACCCACTATTACTGGAATACAGGAGACACTACTGCATCCATCCGAGTTGCACCGGAGATAACTACCCTTTATTCTGTATTCGTCACTAATGATTTTGGATGCTCGGATATGGCTTCCACTCAGATATTTGTGAGACCGGCACCAGTGGTCATGATTTCTGATGAATTATTACCTGCCTACTGTGTATATGATAATCCCACAAATGTTTCCGGTATTCCGGAAGGAGGGACATTTGCGGGTCCCGGAATGGTTGGAGACCGGTTTTATCCTGATAGTGCTAACCTTGGTTTGAATGAGATTACCTATTTCTATAGTGATAGTTACGGCTGTTCTAATTCCGATACAGCCAGAGTTCATGTCTATCCAAAACCATATATCCAGCCACAATCCACCGATACCGTGTGTGCAGATAAATCTATAATTCTTCACGCTGGTCCTGGTAATTCATCGTACCTGTGGTCAAATGGAGTTACTGATTCTCTCGTGGTTGTGGATACAACTGGTATTGGACTTGGAAATTATATGATTTGGGTGTATGTCACAAAAGATGGCTGCGTTAGTTTGGATACAGCCCTGATCAATTTTATTCGTTGCAACATAGGGATTGAGGACTATTCTGCGACAACCACCTATCGGATCTATCCAAATCCTGCCGGTGAATCTGTGACAATTGAGGATATTACAATTGGTGATAAGGAGTTTTCTATTGAGATACTCACCCTGAGAGGAGAGATACTGATTGAATCGATTAAAAACAGGACCAAAACAGAGCTAAATCTGAATGGAATCCCTGCCGGGCTCTATCTACTGCAGATCAGCGGAGAAACTGGTGTATACTACTTCCGCCTGGTTCATCACTAAAAACCTCAGTTAAATTTCAACTTCTGGATAATTTCCAATAAATCGTTGGGGCGGTAAGGTTTGGCGAGAAAGTCATTCATACCTGATTTGAGGCATTTTTCTTTATCAGCCAACATTACGTGAGCAGTAATAGCGACAATTTTAACTGGTAAAAATTCCTTTCGCTCTGTTGCAGTCATCTGTAACAATTTCTCTTGCTCTGTTTCCCGTATCAAACGGGCAGCCTCCATACCGTCCATAACAGGCATTGCGATATCCATGAGAATAAGGTCATACTGGTTATTCCTGAATTTTTCTATGGCAATTTCCCCATTCTCTGCCAATTCTACGTTGTGTCCTGCACGCTTTAAGGTTGTCATTGCGAACTTCTGGTTAAGAAGATTATCCTCCACGAGAAGGATATTGAGGGCCCTGCCAGTCTGTACTGCGCTTTGCACTTTTTTCTGTGACGTTTTAAGAAGTTTCTCATCGCAGGTATTCATGAGGAGTGAAAACCAGAAAGTGGATCCCTCTCCAACATTACTGACAACCCCCATCTTCCCCCTTAAGAGAATTGTCAGATGTTTGGAGATAGAGAGCCCCAAACCTGTTCCTTCGAATCTTTTAACCAATGGATTATCAAGTTGTGCGAATTCAAGAAAGAGCGTCTCCTGGTCAGCAGCCGAGATTCCGATACCGGTATCATTGACTTCAAACTTCAGTATTTGCTGGTCAGCATTTAATTGATTGGGTTGAATCCAGTCGGGGATAAACTCTCGGTTGCTTTCAAAATCAGGATCATGCAGGTCAATTGTTTCGACTGAAATCTGAACCTGACCTTGATTGGTGAATTTGATCGCGTTGTTTGAAAGGTTAATAAGAATTTGTTTTAACCTAATGGCATCACCAATTATACACATTGGGACCTTAGCGTCAATCCTGGAACTGAGCTCGATCCCTTTTCCCCGCGCTTTGATTGAGAGAAGTTTAATAACTTGTTGAATCTCATCGTGTACAGAGAAGGGCTTCGATTCCAAGTTGAGTTCGCCGGCCTCTATTTTGGAAAGATCTAGGATGTCGTTAATAATGATCAGAAGATTCTGACTCGCAATATGTATTATCTCCAGAAATTCCTCCTGCTCCTGAGAAAGGGGTGTATCTTTCAGGAGACCATACATGCCCAGGATACTGTTCATAGGGGTCCGGATTTCATGACTCATGTTGGCCAGAAACATAGTCTTTTTCCGGTTTGCATCATAGGATGCAGCCTTGGATAGAATCACCTCCTTTTCAAGTTCTATGATCCTTTTTGTTAATTCCTCAATCCGGAATTCTGTCTCCCTACTTTTTTCGTCCATTGACATGATCAGTGAATCTCCAACTGATTTTTCATGATCGTATACAGTTCATTCTTGTTGATAGGTTTGGCAATATAATCATCGAACCCCGATTCGAGCAGCTTTTCACGATCACCAGACATAGCGTAAGCAGTTTGGGCGATAAATGGAATCTGTTGATAAATTGGGTAGAGTTTTCTGATCTTCTGCATCAGTTTAACCCCATCGTAAGGAGGAGGAAGGTTAATGTCAAACAACATAATATCAAATCTTTCTCCTTTTAACTCTTGGTCTGAGATAATCTTTAGCGTGGCCTCTCCATTTACAGCAGTTGTTACCTTCCCTAACCCTTTGGTCATTTGAACCAATACCATCGAATTCATCAAGTCATCCTCAACGATGAAAATATTAAGATCCTGTAAGATTTTCGTTTTCCGGGGAAGAGGATCTTCAAAGGTTGATGTTCCTTCAGTCTCAGCAATATCATGTTCAACTTGTTCTGCCTCTGCTTTCAGAAAAAGTGTTACTGTTGTACCTTCTCCCTTTTTTGATTCAATTTCAATGGCTCCGTCCATCATTTCAACCAGTCGCTTGGCAATAGGAAGCCCCAGTCTTGTTCCTTGAAGTTCTGTACTGTAGCCAGGACTTTCATGACGAAAAGCGTTAAATATCTCCTTTATATAGGTGGGGTCAATGCCACAGCCTGAATCTTTCACACGGATTGTGATTTCGTTCGTTTTATGCTCAAAACCGGCAGAGATATTGACAAAGCCTTTTTCGGTGTATTTGATAGCATTATCAACGATCCCCCCTAATATCTTGGTAAGTACTTTATCATCTGCAAGGGCATCGGGTATATCTTTGTTGATGATGTTAAATTTTATCTTCTGGTCATTGGCTTTAAAAACGTACAGCTGAGCTACACTTGAGATTATAGTAGAGACTGAACATGGCTTAATAACAATATCCATGTCATGTGATTCAATACGGCTGATGTCTATGATGTTATTGAGCAGATTGATTAACCTGTCACCGCTTTCAGAAATACCTCTGGCATATTCAAACAACTCTTTGTTTTCGATCAGAGATGTCTCCGTTTCCAGCAAACTGGCAAATCCAATGATGTTATTCAATGGTGTTCGAATCTCTGAACTGAGGTTTGAAAGGAAGGCGTTTTTCTGAAAGTTCTCCGCTTCTGCTCTCTTGAGCGCCTTTTTAAGAGTGAGTTCAATACCGGTCTTGAGCTTCTCCGTTTCGTTGTCACCTTCATTACGCTTTTCAATCACCCGTAACTGGTCCTGGAGATTATCCCTCTCCTTGATTAATCGCTGTATATCAGCCTCTTTTTTAGTGAGTTGGTTTAAGAGCTTCTGCCCCCTCTTTTTCAGCAGGAATAGGAAAACTAGTGCAACCCCCAATAAGATGATAAAAAGAGTTAGAGTAATGATCATAGCAAGCGAGCTCATACTAATCATTTATATGCAACATAGAGTAATTCCTTGTGATTCAAAGCGAGTTTTTTAAGCTCGAGTTGATCGTGATTATCATCAAATGGAGTGTATCTTTTGACTCTAAATCCATGTTTTTCAATAATAGTAGCATAATCTTGTCCATAGATTCTAACATGATCAAACTGGCCATATGCCTTTTCTCTCATTTCAGGTGTTTTGATAGAAGGGTCAAAATAGGTCTCTTCTAGTTTCATGGAGATTGGAACCTGTAGAATGGCCCAGGCTTCAGGTTTTAAAATACGGTAGATCTCTTTTAATGCCTTGCGGTCATCTTCAATATGCTCAAGAACATGATTGCAAATAACAACATCAAACGACTCAGAATCAAATGGTAGGGAGGTAACATCCATCAGATTTACACTCCTGTCGTAGTAATACCCTTCATAATACTTGACGCCAGAACGGTATTCGATATTTGGCAGAGACATCAGCAAAGCCCGCAAACAACCTTCCGGGGCAATGTGGAGTACTTTTAACGGGGCTGAAAACAAGTTCGTTTTCTCTTTCAGAAACAAATAGATAAGTCTGTCGCGGTCAACAGAAAAACATCTTGGACAAAGCATATTATCCCTGTAACCACCGCCAATGACCTCATTTTCTTTAAGGACCGGAATATCAATCCCTCCTGGAAGGAATTTTGAGAAGGAGTTTTCACAATAAGGGCAATAATAATCAGTTCCCTTGTATTTAACCGATAAATACTTCTGCCAGCCTCCTCTTAGCTTTTTACCAAGCCAGAATGGGATTAAACTTTTTCCTGGGATCTTCATATCAGAGAAATTAACTTATTAATCAGAGTAAAGGTAAGGATATGCTTGGGCCATATCACATGCATAATTGAATTTTTTTCGAAATATATTCGTTTCCTGCAGTCATCCTGAAGATGTAGATTCCTGGGGAAAGGTCACCTATATCGATTTGCTCTTCATATTGCCCCGGATTATGCTTTGTGTCCACCACCATTCTTACAAGCTGTCCGGTAAGGTTATATAACCCAATTTGAACAGCATCCTGAAACGAAATGAAATATCTGATAATCAGAACGTCGGTATGATAAGCCTGTTCGATGTTTAAACGGATTGAGGGATCTTTAACCATTTCTGGAATAGCAATAAGGGATGGATCGTGGCACTCATAAGCCCCTATGTCATTTACCAGCGCAAAAGGACGATCCCGATTGATAATATCGTAGGAGAGATCCAGTTGGCTAACTTGAATAGCAGCATTTACAGCTAAAGCAGTTGGTTTGAGATCAAAATTGCCTCCACTCATATCAACAAATTGAGTTTGATCAAGGGAAGGAAATGTGCTGTTATTTACAATGGCGATATTCCCGCCCAGTAAAACTTCTCTTCCATAGTTCATTACAATATTGTTGACGAATTGATTGCCGGAAGTTGTTGAACTTCTGAAGTCGATCCCATAATCTCTGGGAGATATTATTGAGTTGTAGGCTATTAGAAAGCTGGCGCCGGGAGTAGTATTTTGATCTCCTACGTAGATTCCATTCATATATGGATATACTTGGTAATATGTTCTTCCGGCATTGAAAATAAGGTTGTTATAAACTTTATTGCCGCCCAGACCCAAAACCTGAATCCCATTGCCTTTACCGTTTTGGATTTGGTTGTTGAAGCAGTCACAAACACTGCCTTCACCCATAATGATACCACTCATCTGGTTCAATTCAGCCGATTCGCTATCATAGGAAATATTGTTCCCATAAATTGCGCAGGCCGAATCTGCTGACGAGACCTGAAGACCATCCCAGCCTGTCCTTGTTATCTGGTTATTGTAGACTTTGAGTCCACGAATCAGGTGGGGAAAGAGAGTTGTGTCTTTTCCGTTGCATGTAACATTGATTCCGGTATAAAAAGAACTCCCTACATAGAAACCCTCCATCCCTGTATCATGAATATAATTATCATGCAGGGAGACATTTCGCATGGTATATTTGTCCCTGGTGGAGTTGAATTCGCAATTCGGATCACTTTTGCAGAAAATGCCGGGAAAGAGTGTAAACGATATCTCGATCCCTTCAACCTCAATGTCTGTGCTCAACCCTTCAATGCTCATTCCTGCTCCGTCCACATTGTGTACATTTATTCCATATGAGAAAGCACTAACTCCTTTTCCAGATAGTTTGATAAACGAACATGAATCGAACTTGATACCATAATAGAACTGTGTGATAGAAACAATACCGATCGTATTGATGATTACGATTGGTTCTTCCGGTGAGCCATGGAGATGTGTAATCCATAAATAGGATTTCTGTCCGGGCAACAGGCAGATCGTATCGCCAGGCTGGACTCCGGATGCATTGAAACGTCCGTCTATATTCCCTTCCGACGCCGGAATCGATAAGTCACAATTCTGTGTTTGTCCGCTTGCATGATGAAATGAGAGGAGCAACAATACAATAAATGGAAGGATGGTTTGTGTTTTCATTATCCTCTTTTTGCCCGTTCCCAATTTACTGATTGCTGCTTTTTGATATACCGGAAAAACCCCAGAAATACTGCCAGATTCATGATAAAAAAGTAAAATGGGATATAAAGTAGTTTTATCTTAATGTTTTTGTCTTCTAAAAGCCATCCGGTAAGTGCGGCTGCATAGAACAGCAGTTGTCCCCAGAAAAACCACGTGTAAACACTTTGGAAGTTTAAAACGCCGATGTTTAAAGCAAGGAAGAGATTACAGGTCAGAACGACAATGAGCCCAAATGGGGCTAATGTCCATCTTAATACACGGTGTGAGATGTACTGGAAGGATAGGACTCCATATTTGAAGGGGTTGAGAAGCTCTTTGAGCCTTACAATAGACTGAATGCCTCCTGCAGAGATGCGGATCTTACGTTTTAGTTCTTCCCTAACATTGGCAGAAGGATTCTCGAGAGCATACGCTTCGGGATCGTATTGGATCGTATAGCCTTGCTCGGCGATCCTGAGGGAGATGATAAAGTCATCCAGTAGTGTATCTGCTTCAACGGGTTCGTGAAGTTCTGTCC
>Ga0268276_1001565_pt1 | contig 21968 bp, 16 predicted proteins | sample saktaG_4_FD_190145 | JGI IMG/M metagenome (GOLD analysis project Ga0268276, IMG submission 190145) | Saline water microbial communities from Sakinaw Lake, British Columbia, Canada - sak_2010_1_5_45m | ecosystem: Environmental > Aquatic > Non-marine Saline and Alkaline > Saline ... | reverse complement strand
TAGCTCATTACGGGGGAGGATATGAGGACGGAATTTTTGAGATAATTAACATTCAAGAATCACCTCAGGATGATTCCCTCTTTAAAGTTCCGGAAGATTATCAGAAAGAAAAATCTCCTGCAGAAAAAGCTCAGGAAAAAGAAGCTGCCCGGCCGGTGCTTAGCGGGATTGAAGAGAATATAGCTCCAGCAGGAAGACGCCTTAAAACAGGAGCTGTCTTGAAGGTGAAAGTGGAACCGGATAAATCTGTACGGGTAGTCATTGAAAACCAGGCAAAAGAAAAGTCAACTTTTAAAATTACTCCTTTCAAAGAAGGCCTGCCAATAGAGGATAAAATCGTTCATTCTGGTTTAACAAGGCAAAAGGAAAAGAGCGAGAATTTTTTTAGGATGCAGCTGAAATTGGATGAGATTTTAATAGAAGTAGAAGAAGGCCTGTTAACTGCCCTGGTTACCAAAGAATATTCTTCCTTTGATGAAGTAGAGCGGAAAGAATATTTCTTAATGGAGGAAAGCGGACAAGGATTATTTGCTCGGGAAAACCGTAAATTTGTGCTTACGCTAACCGGAGACAGCCAGGGGGCAGAAAGCTCCCCGGTAAAAGTTAAATTTTATAAAGGACAATATGATGATCTTTTAAACGAAGAGAGTTTTAATTTGCCCAACGGGCAGATAAAGAAATGGGAATTTAATCCCGGAGAAATTCAAACCCTTGAAGTTTTAGTAGGAGAACTAGGGGGAGTAAAGTTACTATCAGAAAACTATCCAGCAGTTAGCAAAAAAACTCTCAGGATATTAAGCAAGGATGAAATAAAAGAATTAGTTCAGAATTTGGTGCATAATGAATTAAACAAAGTAAAGGCTTTGCTTGATTCCGGAGTAGATGTGAATATGATAATTTCCTCTACTGATTCCCTATTGATGACAGCTTGCAGATACAGTAATAGCGATATGGTAAAATTATTATTAACCTATAAACCCGATATATATTATCAGGATCAGTATGGCAATAATGCCCTGACTCTTGCAGTTGCGAACTTTGATAATTATAAAGGAATGATTCCTCTTCTACTGGAAGCAGGAGCAGACCCTAATTCTAAAGTAGGCAGTTCAGGTCAGATAAATTCTACTGCCTTAGGGAAGATTACCAGTCAGGCTTTAATCAGCAAAAACGAAGAAGATTATCGGATAATTGAAATGTTTCTTTCTCACGGAGCAAATGCCAATCTCGCTCCAAAGACAGGAACCACTCCTTTAATGCAGGCCGCCTATAAAGGAGATGTACGGTTAGTGAAATTATTTTTGGAGTATAGAGCTGATCCTAATTTGAAAGATAAGCAGGGTAAGACTGCTCTGGATATGGCAATAAAGAAACAGCAACAGGAAGTAATTGATTTATTACAGTAAAGTAAAGATCTGTCAGAGAAATCTGTCAGAAGATAATCATTTAGAAGTTGATAATCAAACGAACGGATTTTTAAATAAAGAGAGGTGAAAATTTATGAAAAAGATATTCTTTTTGATTTTAATTTTTATAATGGCAAGTTTTTATTTAGCCCCAATTTCTTTGGCTGATGGTGGTTTTTTTACCCAGTTATATAGAGATATATATGAACCCAATCAGTTAGCAATGATCGTATTTGATGATATGGTAGAGAAGATAATTTTTCAGATAGATTATGAGGGAAATGCAGAGGATTTCGCCTGGGTTGTTCCGGTACCCGGTTATCCTAAATTGTTCTCCGTTGAAGATGATATATTTTATGAATTACATAAATTAACTCTACCACCCCCTCCTTCGAGTTTTGGTTGTGGATGGGGAGCAGGTGTACCAACCCCCGGTTTAGAAGATGGAGAAGGAGTACATGTTTGGGAAGAAAATCAGGTGGGGATTTATTATACCACTACCTTATCAGCATCTGATCCCAACAGTTTAGTAGATTGGTTGAATGATAATGGTTATACTTTCCCTGTAGAAGGTCAAGAGATACTGGATTATTATGTACAAAAAAATTGGTTTTTTGTAGTTATGAAAATTCAACATGAAGAAACAATAAATAGTTCCGAGAATTATACCGGTGCTATTCAACCCATAGGAATAATGTTCTTTTCCGATGAAATGATTTATCCTTTAAAAATTAGTACCTTAAGTACACCTTCCTGGGGAACGGAAGTATTAATCTATGTTTTTTCAGATGAAAGAGTAACTTTTTCAGGGGCAACAGAAGAATATAATAAAATTGTTACTCCGGATGAACTGAAGGAATATCCTATTTTACAGGGTTTAATAGATGAAACCTTTGTTCTAACAAAATTGAGAAAAAATTTTAGTGCTGAAGAAATGGGCGAAGATTTAATATTGCTTCCAGTTCCCAAATATATAGCTTTGGGAAGTATAATAGACTTGAATTGTCCGGTAGGACAGTTTGTTTTAATTGCCGGAATTTTTATCTTTTTATTAAAGATAAAGAAGAAGAGGAATATTTAAAAAATATTTGAATTTGAAAATATTTTGTGATAATATTTTAGAAGTTATATTTTTTTAATGATATTTTGCATAGTTTATTATTATATAAATTAAATATAGAATAAATAAAATATTAAAAAGTTGATAAAGGCAAACTATCCGAAAGGGTAGGACGCAAAGTTATGGGTCTAAAACATTTTTAGTTATGACCGCCAGACTGCCGGCTTTTATTTTTTTACAAAAATAAGAGCATAGATTTTACCAGTATACAGATTAAAATTAGTTATTTACAACTTTATTTGCCGGACAAAAAAATATCTGTATAAGGGGACTTTTATAGTTAGGAATATTGGTGAGGGCAGTCAAAAAATGTCTAAAAAACCTTGTGGAAATGAATTATCAAGTATAAAAAGTAGAGAAAAAACGAAGGAAGAGCTACTAAAGGAAATAGAATGTCTGCGTCAAAAAATTGATAATTTAGAAAAATTACGAAATACTCCCCGAAAGGTCAAAGAGGAAGCAGAAAAATATCCTATTCAGCGGGAGATCACGGAACATCAGAAGACCAAAGATAGTCTGGATAAGATCGATGAAGAATTCAGAAAAATTATTTCAACAGTTCTGGATGCTATTATTATTGCCGATGGCGAAGGGAAGATTGTTTTCTGGAATGAAGCTGCCGAAGAAATATATGGGTATTCCTCAAAAGAGTCCCTGGGGAAACCTTTAACTGCTTTTCTTATTTCCTTTCCCTTCCATGGAGCCTTTAAAAAGGACTTTACTGAATTCAAAAAGTCTGGTAAAGGTTCTATTGTAGGAAAAACTTTAGAGTTTAACACTAAAAATAGAGATGGAATTAGATTTCCTGTCGAGATGTCCCTGTCTTCGATAGAGATAGATAAAAAGTGGTATTCAGTGGCTATTATCCGTGATGTAACCAAACGTAAACAAACAGAGGAAAGACTCAGACAGAGCTACCAAAAATTAGAAAAAATGGTAGATAACACTGTGAATGCCCTGGTAAAGATAGTTGAAATAAGGGATCCTTATACTTCAGGTCACCAGAAGAGAGTATCAGAACTTGCTTTTGCCATTGCCTGGGAACTGGGGCTTCCCGAAAGAGTGATTGAACAAATAAAGATTGCCGCACTGGTTCATGATATCGGAAAGGTAGGTATACCTACAGAAATATTGAGCAAACCGGACAAATTACCAGAGATTGAATTCGCTTTAATTAAAAATCATTCCCAGATTGGTCATGACATCTTAATAGATATAAACTTTCCTTGGGCAGTAGAAGACATTGTCCTTCAGCATCACGAAAGGATCAACGGTTCAGGCTACCCCAAAGGGTTAAAGGATGATGAGATTTTGATAGAAGCCAAGATTGTAGCTGTGGCTGATGTAGTAGAGGCGATGTCCTCTCACCGTCCTTATCGGCCAGCCCTCGGTATCGAAAAATCCCTAAAAGAGATCTCTCTAAACAAAGGCATCCTTTATGACCCGGAAGTAGTGGACGCTTGTCTTAATCTTTTTAGAAAGAAAAAATTCAAATTTTAACCCCGCGTTAATCCTTTCTCACTCTTTTCCTTATTTATAATTTATAAAAACTCTATTGGGTAATTTTTTTCTTTAATTTCACGATTATTATTAATTATGGATATGAAGAATATCTGTTATCCACATCTCGTCCTTATTTTTTTGTCTTTTCTTCTCCAACTATATTCAAAATAAAATTTTTTTATAAAAAAAGGATTTTTTAGTATTTCGTAGAATATAAGCTATAAGCTAAATATTTAACTTTAAAGATTTTAAAAATATTGAATCAAAGGAAAAGAGGTAAATTAAATGAACGAAGTTTTAAGTTTTGGTATGGTAGGTGGTGGAATTGATTCTTTAATCGGTGAAGTTCATCGTAAAGCTGCTTCCTTTGACCGCAAAGCAAAATTAGTTGCCGGATGTTTTTCCAGAAGTTATGATAATACTTTGTCTACGGGGGAAAAACTTGGTTTAAATTCCGGACGACTCTATAAAAATTATAGGGAAATGAGCGAGAAAGAGGGAGCAAGAGAAGATAAAATTGATTTTGTTATTATTGTAACTCCGAATAATTCACATTTTAAGATAGCCAAAGCTTTTTTGGAAAAAGGTATTAATGTTGTTTGTGATAAACCTTTGACTTTGAAAGATAAAGAGGCAGAAGAATTAATAAATTTAGCTAAAAAAAGAGACCTACTTTGCTGTGTGACTTATACCTATTCCGGTTATCCTATGGTAAAACATGCTCGGGAAATCATTGCTAAGGGTGAGATTGGAAAGATTCGAATGGTCATGGGAGAATATCTCCAGGAATGGCTGGCTATGTCGGTTGAGAAAGAAGAAAGAAATAAGCAGGCATCCTGGCGGACTGACCCCAAATATTCCGGAAAGTCTAACTGTGTAGCAGATATTGGATGCCATATCGAAAACATTATCTCTTATGTCACCGGTTTAGAAATTGATTCTCTTTGTGCTAATTTAGATATTTTTGTTGAGGGAAGAGCACTTGACGATAATGCAGAAATTTTAGTCAAATATACCAGCGGGGCTCGGGGGATTTACTGGTGTTCCCAGGTGGCTATCGGGTACAATAATGGTTTAAAATTTCGTATATTGGGAGAAAGAGGGTCTATAGAATGGGAGCAAGAAAAACCTGATTTTCTAAAAGTTGCTTTCTATGGTCGGCCAGTTCAGATTTTATTTCGGGGAAGAGATAGTTTAAATCCTCTGGCCATGCGGGTTTCTCGACTTCCCGGAGGGCATCCAGAGGGATTGTATGAGGCTTTTGCCAATATCTACTCTAATTTTTCTGATGTTTTACTGGACAAAAAGGCAGGAAAACCTTACCAGAATCAGAAAGAAGTTGATTTTCCTACCTTTGAAGATGGCGCAAGAGGTGTCAAGTTCATTAATCTATGTGTGAAAAGCTCACAAAAGGGAGCTCGTTGGATTTCAACAAGGTGATTTAACCGATTAAACAGGGATCTTGTTCTTTGATGCAAAATAATTTATTAAAATTAACTTTTTAGTAAACAAATAATTTGCTTTAATGGTTGTAATTGATTAAAATAATAAAAAACTTATTTTATAGTTCGAAAGAAGAGGAGAATGCAATGAATAGTGCAAAAGTTTATTTTACAGATTTAAGGGCAAAATCGGGAAAGAACTTGCTGGATAAATTAAAAAAATTAGTTTTAGAGGCTGGGATTAAAGAGATTGATTTCAAGGATAAGTTCACAGCCCTAAAAATTCATTTTGGGGAACCGGGGAATCTTTCCTATATCCGGCCTAATTATGTGGCCTGTATCGTAAAATTGATTAAAGATTTCGGGGGAAGGCCATTTTTAACTGATGCCAATACCCTTTACTACGGAAAGAGGGCCAATGCCGTAGACCATTTAAATGCGGCTATGGAGAATGGATTTAATCGGATCGGGGTAGGATGTGATGTGATTATTGCCGATGGCTTAAAAGGGACTGAATATCGTCAGATTTCTATTGACCAAAAACATTTTCAAGCTCCCAAGATTGCTTCGGCCATTGCTGATGCCGATATTATTATTTCTCTGACTCATTTTAAGGGTCATGAAATGACCGGTTTCGGAGGCGCCCTGAAAAATTTGGGTATGGGTAGTGGCTCACGAGCTGGCAAGATGGAGATGCATTCTAACTCTAAACCCAAGATCATTCTTAAAAATTGCGTTGGCTGTGGCCAGTGTATCAAAAACTGCTCTCAGGGAGCTATTCATTTTAATGGAAATAAAAAGGCGGAAATTGATTATCAGAAATGTATTGGTTGCGGCCAGTGTGTAGCGGTATGTCAATACAGTGCAGCTGTTGTAGGCTCTGATGAATCGGCGGGTATGGTCCAGGAAAAGATTGTAGAATATACCCAGGCCGTCTTAAAAGACAAACCTCACTTTCACATCAGTTTTATTATGAATGTCTCTCCTTATTGTGATTGTTGGGGCTATAATGATATGGCTATAGTCCCGGATATCGGAATGGCCGCTTCTTTTGACCCTGTGGCCTTGGACAGAGCCTGTGTCGATTTAGTAAATAAAGCTCCCATGGTTAAAGGCAGTATCCTGGAAGAGAAGCATTTTCATTCCGGAGAAGATAAATTCACCCATGTTCATATTGATACCGATTGGAAGATAGGCCTGAATTATGCGGAAAAGTTAGGTTTGGGCATACAGAATTATGATTTAGTTATAGTTAAATAAAATAAGATGGAAGAATAAACGGTCCTTTGGCAAATCCTGACAAATTTCTTTTCTTTATATTTTGTTAGGACAGGAGGCAAGTATGTTTAAGGATTTTAAAGAAACACTAATAATTCTGGTAAGACATGGAGAATGTGAAGGGAATGTTAAGGGGGTATTCAGAGGAAGAACAGATTTTCCTTTAAATAAGAGAGGTCTTGTTCAAGTACAGGATTTAGCGCAAGAGCTAAGAAGTTTTCCTATTAAATATGTTTATACCAGTCCTTTATCCCGGGCCAGGCAGACTGCAGAGGCGATTGCCCAACAATGTAGGACAGAAATTAAAGCAGAAGAACAATTTAATAATATTGAATTGGGGAGCTGGGAAGGGCGTTTTAAAAAAGAGATTGCCGAACTGTATCCCAGAGAATGGGAGCTCTGGGTGAATAATCCGGAAAAACTCAAGGTGGAAGATATGGAGACCCTCTATGATGTGCAGAAGAGGGCTAAGGCCTGTCTGGATAACTTAGTTTCCAAACATAATGGAGAGACTTTAGCAGTAGTTACCCACCGGGCAGTACTAAAACCCCTTATCGCTGCCTGCTTAAATATTGCCTCTCCTTATTTTTGGAAGATTCATTTAGATACCGCTTCTTACAGTCTTCTTTCTTATAAAAAAGACAAAGGATATTGTCTGGTTCAATTGAATCAGACTAAGCATTTAAAAGAATATGTTACCGAGTGGGTATAAGAAAAAAATGAAAATTAAACCGAAAAAACAAATATCAAAAAAATATAAAATCTTTATCGGATACTTAGAGGGAACAATATCAATCATCCTGAATACCCTCCTTTTTGGTTTAAAATACTGGGCGGGAATTAAGACTTTTTCCATAGCTATAATTGCCGATGCCTGGCATACCTTATCTGACTCGCTTACTTCCCTGGTGGTGATTATAGGTTTCAAAGTTTCATCCAAGCCTGCCGATAAAAAACACCCCTACGGTCACGGTCAGGCAGAGATAATTAGTTCTGTTATTATTGGGACACTATTAGCTGTGGTAGGTGTTAATTTTTTAATTGCCTCGATTCAAAAATTTATAAATCATCAATCTGCCTCTTACGAAAATTTAGCCGTAATAGTATTTATAATTTCCGTTATAGTAAAAGAAGGATTGGCTCAGTTTTCTATGCGTGCTGGAAAAAAAATTAATTCTCAATCACTTATAGCAGATGGCTGGCACCATAGAAGCGATGCCTTGGTATCTTTTATGGTTTTAGTCGGAATCTTTATGGGAGGATATTTCTGGTGGGTGGACAGCATTATGGGTATTATAGTATCTTTGGTCATCTTTTATACCACCTACATCATTTTAAAAGAATCAATCAGTACCTTGATCGGTGAAGAACCATCCGAGGATCTTGAAGCAGAGATTAGAAAAATCGTAACTAATAATGTATCTCATGATGTTAAATTACATCACCTCCACTCTCATAAATATGGTGACAATAGAGAATTAACCTTTCATATCAGATTACCAGTAGATATGAGATTGGAAGAGGCCCACAGGATTACAGAAAAATTAGAAAAGAAGATAAAAGAAGAAATGAATATTGAGACTACCATCCATACAGAGCCAACTTATTATAAGGAAAAGTAATAAGCAACCAAAATAAATCCATACTCAAGATACAAGAACAAAGAACAAAGAACAAAGAACAAAGAACAATTTAAATCTATTAATGAATTAATCAGCATTGCTGATGAAAATATGTACAAAGAAAAGAACAAAAAGAGGAAATAATCGGAAGATTCTATAAAAGATTAAAAGAACAGATATAAGAAAAACCAGCATTAAGAAATCCGGAAAGGAACAGAGTTTGAAATTAAGATATAAAATAATCACCCTTTTATCATTCTTTTTGATATTCATTTCTCTTTTAATTTGTGTAGCCGGTGCCGGTACAGGTATCCGCGAAGAGATAAATCAGTTTCCGGGATTTTCAGGAATCCTGATAAAAGACTTAAACACTCAGGAAGTACTATTTTCTCATAATGAAGATAAACTCTTCACCCCCGCATCTCTTACCAAAATATTTACCCTGCTGGCTGCTCTGGAAATACTCGGTGAAGAGTACGCTTATCCTACTTCTTTCTATTTTTCCAGCACTGTTCCCGGAGAGATAAACGGAGACCTGTATGTAGTAGGCAGTGGAGACCCCACTCAAACCCCGGAAGTTATCAGAAAGATAGCAGATGATCTGGTGCAAAAATTCAGCATCAGGTGTATATCCGGAGATATTGTATTGGATAATTCAAAGTTCTTGCCCGAAGAGTTTTTAGGAAGGGGATGGATGTGGGATGATAAAAACCCTCTGATCGGAGCATTAACTGTAATGGGATATAAAGTCAAGGAAAAACAAAATTCTTATCTTAATACTATGCCTCTTCTTTGGGGAAATATTTTTTCTCAGAAGCTATCCGAAAAAGGAGTTAAGATAGAAGGGGATATCCGGATTGGAAAAACTCAAGAGGATCTAAAGGTAAAGTATATTTATTATTCTGATACCATGGATAAAATGCTGGCTTATATGATGAAAAAGAGTGATAATCAGAGTGCTGAAAATATTTTTCGTACCCTGGCTCCGGTGGATAATCTTGAGGGGGTCTCCATCACTATTGCTCGGGCTATTGCCTCTTTAGAAGAAATTATTGATACAGCCCTGGGTCTAAAATGGGGAAAAGATTACATTCTTGTGGATGGCTGTGGTCTATCTGAATATAATCTTACGACCCCTGCTCATCTGGTTAAAGCAATTACTTACCTTTACCAGAAATACGACTTTAAGATACTGGATTATTTTGCCAGTACCAAAGAGGGGGGGACTTTAAAAGAACGTCTACCTTTTCAGGCATGGGGTAAGACCGGTACTTTATCCTCAGCCTCAGCACTGGCAGGAATTTTACAGACCAAAGATAAGAGATGGGTAGTTTTTTGCCTTATGGAGAATAATTTTATATTTATAGAAGATGAGAATGACCCCAAAATTTTTGAAAACAGAATAATAGAATACATCTACGAAAATTTGTAGCACCACAGCGTGCCGTGCAGAATGTGCTTGATTTAAGATAAAGTAATGAACATATATAAATAATCTACAAAGATTACACATAAAAAAGAGGATTTTTTGAAGTAATTGTAGAATACTAATATAATAAGGGATAAATACTTGAGCAATACTCACATTATAAAAATTATGTTTTTAAATAAAAGTCTGTATAAAAATTAATAAATATCGATTTTTCCGGAGGTGTAATTTTAAAAATGAAAGATGAGGAGAAGGCAAAAGGCCAACTTATTAAAGAATTACAAAAAATGCGCGAAAAAGTAGTCGGCTTAGAAGAAGTAAAATTTAAGTATAACCAGGTAGATATAAAACTTAAGCAAACTTATAAAAAGTTACAAAAATTTATAGAAGGTACTGCCAATATTATTACCAAAGTAGTTGAAACAAGAGATCCATACTCCACAGGCCACCAACAAAGGGTCTCTCAACTTGCTACTGCGATAGCCCAGGAGATGAAACTCCCTCAGGATAGGATTGAAGGAGTAAGGCTTGCCTCCCTGGTTCATGATGTGGGGAAGGTTAATTTACCCACTGAAATTGTCAGTAAGCCGAGTTCATTAGTTGAAGTAGAATTTAATTTACTCAAAAATCATCCAAGGGTAGGTTATGAAATCTTAAAAAAAGTAGATTTTCCCTGGCCCATTGCTGAAATTGTCTTTCAACATCAAGAAAAGATAGATGGTTCAGGATATCCGAGAGGATTAAAGGGTAATGACATTCTTATAGAAGCAAAGATATTAGGGGTAGCAAATGTGGTTGAAGCAATGTCTTCTTATAAATCCTACCGGCCTGCCCTTAGTATTGATGAAGCTTTAGCTGAAATTGTCGAGAATAAAAATATTCTTTTTGATCCAGAAGTAGTAGATATCTGTGTTAAACTCTTCAAGGAAAAGGGATTTAAATTTAAATTGTAGCAGCACTTTACGCCGTGATGAAGGAGATATGTTGAATAAAAAAGAGACGATTCATTGTGTCTCTACAGAATGAAAATTAAAATGAAAATAAGAGTGGATAAAATGAGAACTGTAATGATATTTTTTTTGATAATAATTTCAGCTATTAGCTTATTCGGAACAGATATTGCTTCGGCTATCAATAATGAATTGACTGAACTTGAGGTTCAGCAGCTACAGATATTAAAGCTTTCCAAAGTAGTAGAAGAACAACCTTCAAATATTAAACTAAAAGAAGACATAAAAAACTATAAGGTAGGATTGGAATTATACCAACAGAATGATTATCAGCAGGCAATTTCCGAATTGCTAAAGGTGAAATATTCCACCCTAAATTTACCTTTTTATATTAAATCCCAACTCATATTAGGGGATTGTTATAGAAAGATTGAAGATTGGGATAGTGCGATAGAAGTTTATAAAAACTTAGAAATAGATGACCCTATTTTGACTGATTATTCCCTCTTTTTTCTGGCTGAAACCTATAGAATTGAAGGTAAAAATAGCGAATCTATAGCTGCTTATAAACGAATGATAGAGAATTTCCCTCAAAGTCTCATTATTTCAGAAGCCAATTACCAGATAGCCCAAAATTATCGCGAATTAAAAGATATAAATTCTGCTCTAATTTATTATAAGAATATCTTAAAAGATTCACAGGATGACCAGCTTAAAGGAAAGGTTTTGCTTGAGCTTTCTGAGATATACTGGCAAGAAAAAAAATATATTGATTCTCTTAACTGTTTATATGAGATATTGGATGAAGGTTATAGACTTAAAAGGAATTCAGAACCGGAAGAGGTGTTGATTAGATATTTTTATAAGATTCAAGAAGATTTAAAAGAGATTGAGGTTCCTTACCATATAATAGTAAAATGTGCAGATGTTTTGTTTAAATATCGCCAATATAATCTGGCTGAAGATTTATATAAGGAAGTTATTAAAACTTTTCCAAAAGCTGCTGATATTGCGGAAATTTATTATAAGGGGGCAAGGGCTTTATATTACAAAAAGGAATATAGGGAAGCTGTTAATCAGTGTGAGGAGATTATAGCAAAATTTCCTCCCAGCGAAATTACTATTAAAGCAAATTATCTTGGGGGCAATTCTCTGAGTGCTTTAGGTGAGCGTTATTTGGCAATAGATAAGTATGAAAAAATTATAGGACAATATCCTGAAACCTATTATGCTCAAGAGTCTTATCTCCGTATGGCAGAATGCTATTTTCAATTAGGAGAACCAGAAAAAGGAATTTCTCAATGGAGACAATTAACAGACCGCTACCCTAACAGTGATCAGGCAATGACTGCTTGGTGGAATTTAGGTTGGTATTATACCAAGAACAATAAGGACCTGGAAGCATTAGAGGCTTATCGAGCACTATCGGAGAGATTTTCAAAAAGTAGATTGGGAGATGATGCCCTGTACTGGAGAGGAAAAACCCTGCAAAAGATGGGATTAGAAGATGAGGCAAACTCTATCTATGAAAAACTCCTTAAAGATTACCCTTTAAGTTATTATGCAGAGAGAATTATCGAACAGAGAGAAGATGTTAATTACCGTTTGCTTTTGCCCGTTGTTTCTATTTTTAAAGAAAAAGATTTTACAAATTTAGAAGGATTTTTAGATAAATATGATAAAATAAATGAAAAAGGCCAATTATTTCTGCTTAAAGCAGAATTATTTGGAGAGGTTAGTTTTTATAAAGAAGCAATAATTGAATTAACAGGTGCATTAAATTATAACCCTGGAAATATCTTTTTATTATTTAGATTAAGTGACCTTTATCAGAAGAATAAGGATTATTACAGTTCTTTAAATTATTCGGAGATAATCTTTAATTATTTGCAGGATAATTACACTTTGGAGGAATTACCTCTTGAATTATGGGAACACCTTTACCCGGCTTATTTCGAAGATATAATTAGAGAACATGCCTTAAAATATCAAATAGACCCCTTACTCGCCCTGGCTATGATCAGAGAGGAGAGTCGATTTAATACTTGGAATGAATCTGTGGCTGGAGCCCGAGGATTGATGCAGATAATCTTTTCTACCGGAGAATGGATTGCCCAAAAGTTAAATTTTGAAGATTTCAATGATGAAATGCTCTTTTCTCCTGAAGTAAATATAAATTTGGGTTGCTGGTATATCGGTTATCTAAAAGAAAGATTTTTAAATGATCCTATTTTGATAATTTCGGGTTATAATGCCGGCCCAGGCACAACCAGTAAATGGTTAAAACAATATGATAGATCTGACCTGGATAATTTTGTGGAAAATATTCCCTATTATGAGACCAGAGAGCATATAAAAAAAGTAATGAAATCTTACCAGATGTACAAAAGATTGGCGCAGGTTTTAAGCGAAGAGTAAATGGAATGGTTTTTGCCGGATTAAAAAAGGAGGTAGAAGTTCGATACATCGAACTTAAAAGCAAATGACGACTAAAGTAAAAGCTCAACTTTTTTGTCTTCACTGTAACAAAGAAACCAATCATACCATTATCTATAAAGGTGAATATTTAGAAGATATTAAGTGTAGTATTTGCGGAAACGAAATTAGAATTAACCGGGAAAAATTATTAGAAACCTACACTACAGATTTTATAGATAGGGTGTTAACCAAGCCTCAACGAATAACTGATGAGATAAAAAAAGATCTATCTCATTTTCTAAAGTCTATGCCCATCAGAATTTTGACTAAGCCTTATCGGGTTGCCCGGGAGATAGGAGATATGTTGCATAAAGAAAAGGATAAAAGTGGAAGGTGAAAAATTAATTAGCCAATTGACCAATTCATTGTGCCCTTACAAAATCATAAAAAAAGGGCCTATTACAATATGCCATATTTAAAAACGGAAAAAAAATTGACAAAATTAGCAAAACACAATAATATGGTATAAAGAAATCGGCATAAATCAAGAGAGGTTTATAAAGTGGAAGAATATTTAACTGCCAAACAAGTAGCGAAATATTTACAAGCAAAACCTTTTACTGTCTATTAATGGGTAAGAACCAAAAAGATTCCAGCGGTTAAAATTGGAAGAATCTGGTGTTTTAAAAAGGAGGTTATTGATAGTTTTTTTGAAAAGAAACCTGAGAAAAAAAAGAGATAGCTGCTTAGCTGCCTGAAGAAACTTCTTAATTGTTTATTTTTTACCTCATTTTTGGTTATTAATTTATGAATACAGGAGGATAGAGGATGTATGTAGCACAAAAACATAATAGAGATAAGAAAAATTCCATTATTTTTTTAACTCTACTTTTATTGCTTATCTTTTCTATTTCTTTTTGCTCTTTTGCCGATAATAATGATGAATTTATTACGCATAAAGTAACGAATGGTGATACTCTATGGAGCATTTCCAAACAATACAATACACCCTTGAAACTAATCTTAGCTCTTAATAATATTAAAGATAAAGATATTTTATCCATCGGTCAGATAATTAAAATCCCTCAAGATAAAGATAATCTCCCTGCCGTTGATTATACTATGCATATCGTAAAAAAGGGAGAGACTTTATGGTCAATTGCCCAAAAATATAACCTTTCCGTAAATCTAATTCTTACTACCAATAACCTGACTAATTCAGAATTAATTTCTATTGGACAGCAGATAGAAATTCTCTCTACTAAAAGTACTACCCCTGAAACAAATATGGTTAACCAGACAGTTATTGATAAAAAGAATAATCAAATTAATGATAATATCAGTCAGCCCGAAAATGCAGAACCGATTGTTTATACAGTTAAAGCAGGTGATAGTCTATGGAATATTTCTCGAAAATATGGAGTTTCGGTGGAAGTTATTTTTGATGTAAATAATCTTAGAGATAAAGATTCCTTATCACTTGGCCAAAAATTAGAAATCCCCGCAATAGGAGGAGGAGTATCTAACTCTAATCAGAAACAGGAACCTACCATTATAACTTATACAGTGGTAAAAGGAGATAATCTGTGGAGCATATCCCAGAGATATGATGTAAATATGAGTACCATTATCTCTACCAATAATTTAAAAGAAATATCTCGACTATCTATAGGTCAAAAATTGAAGCTGCCAATAACTAATATGGATATTGCCAAAGCAGAAGGATATGACCAGGAAGCTGTAGCAGAGGAAATAATTTATTATGTAAAAAAAGGAGAAAGCCTCTGGAGTATTTCGCGCGAATATAATGTAAAATTAGAAGCTATTATAGCAGCTAATAGTATTACCGATGCTTCCAAAATTTCTGCAGGACAGCAATTGAGAATTCCCAATGTACCCGGTACCCGCAGTAATATATGTAACTTTATCTGGCCGGTAAGAGGAAGGATTACTTCTCCCTATGGGATGAGAGTTATAAACGGAAGGAAAGATTTTCATTCTGGTATAGATATCGGAGGTCCTACCGGGACTAACATATTAGCTGCCGAGAGCGGCAGGGTAAGCTATGCTGGTTATATGCGGGGATATGGCAATGTAATTATCTTAAGCCATGATGGGGGATATTCTACAGTATATGGTCATAATTCGGTAAATTTAGTGAAGAAAGGTCAGTATGTGAAAAAGGGAAGCATAATTGGCAAAGTAGGAAGAACAGGAAATGCTACCGGTTCCCACCTCCATTTTGAAGTAAGATTAGGCGGTAAGCCCCTTAATCCTTTATCGTATTTAAAATAAATAAATTGCTTTTTAAGATATTAATTTAAGTTTAATCAAAATTGAATTCGCAACCGTGATACAATAAGAATAAGAAAGAAAGGAGGAAAATTATTTAAAGAATTAATTGGATATTCTAATTAAAAAAGTATTGGTACTGTCAAAAATAATATGAAAGTATTATAAAGGAGAATAAATATGAAAAGTAAATTGTTTGTAGTTCTATTATTAACAGTAGGATTAGTATTTAGTATAGTTGGTGTAGCTTCCGCAGGAGGTACTCTGGTATTCGGTAGCAGTGGTGATGCCTCCAGATTAGATCCCGGGGATGTAACTGACGGAGAATCTATCCAAAGGATGGATAACATTTTTGAGGGATTAGTGGAATACGAAGCAGGTTCTGTATTGATACAACCTTGTTTGGCTACTTCCTGGGAGGCATCTACAGATGGGACAGAGATTGTTTTCAACCTGAGAAAAGGGGTTAAATTCCATGATGGCACAGACTTTAATGCAGATGCAGTAGTCTTTTCTTTTGCCCGCCAGTACGATACCACCCATCCTTACAATCAATATGGTGAGTGGGCTTACTGGGGATATATGTTCGGTGATGTAGATAGGATGGAGAAGATTGATGACTATACAGTAAAATTTATCTTAGAAAGACCGAATGCCTCTATTATGACCAGTCTCGCCATGTTCACGGTTAATATTGTAAGCCCGACCAATGCCGAAAAGTATAAGGAAGATGCCTTTAAAAATCCCTGCGGTACCGGTCCTTTTAAATTTGTCGAATGGGTAAAAGATGACCATATTACCTTGGAGGCAAATGAAAACTATTGGCGGGAAAGAGCCAAGCTGGATAAATTAATCTTCAAAGTTATTCCTGACCCTTCAGCCAGACTTATGGCTTTAGAAGTGGGTGAAGTTCAGGGAATAGAATATCCCAATCCAGCTGATTTTGATAGGATAAAGGCCAATAAAGATTTAGTACTTATGAGTGCAGCAGGAATGAATATCGGATATATGGCCATGAATACCGGATACGGATATATCGATGCTAATAAAAACGGTGTACGTGATATAGCAGATGAACCTTTGGTTAAAACTCCGGGATATTTTGAACCCCTTACCAAGAAAAAAGTAAGACAGGCAATTAATATGGCTATTGATAAACAATCAATAGTGGATAATATTTACATGGGAACGGCAATTAAGGCTACAAATGGAATGCCTCCCTTTATGTTGGGCTATAATGATGCAGTAGAAGATTATCCTTATGATCCTGCGAGAGCTAAACAATTATTAGCCGAAGCCGGCTACCCGGATGGCTTTGAAGTGACTCTATATGTCATGCCGGTATCCAGACCGTATATGTTCGATCCTCCCAAGATTGGAGAAGCTATCCAGAGTTATTTGGCTGCAGTGGGTATAACTGTAAAATTCTATCAGGTTGATTGGGGAACTTATCTCCAGGAGACTGAAGCCGGAAACCACCAGATGTGTCTATTAGGATGGACCGGTGATAACGGAGACCCGGATAATTTTATGAATGTATTATACGGAGCGAATACCTGTTCTATTGGTGCAGCTGGAAATTATGCCTTCTATACTAATAATACCTGCCAGGAACTACTTTCCGCAGCCTTGGCTACTTATGATGAGGAGAAGAGGGCAGCTTACTATAAGAAGGCCCAGGAAATGATTCACGAAGATGCCGGTTGGGTCTATCTAGCTCATTCAACTCAAAATGTAGTCTTTAGAACAAATGTAAAGGGTTATGTCTTAAACCCGACTTCCAGAAAATTCTTCTACCCAGTTGGGATAGAATAGAAAAAACTCTCTTAGTCTGAATTTTCCTAAATGGGAAGGGGTGACTTAGTTACCCCTTCCCCGAGTGAAATAAAAATGTGCCTAAAAGGGCACTTTTTTTTTCTTTTATCTTATTGCATTTTAATAGTTAAAAAGTATAATAGTATAAGTATAATTAAAAAAAGATAGGAATTAGTAGATGAAGTGGTATATTACCAAAAGATTATTAATGTTGATCCCGGTGCTATTAGGAGTATCTATTCTCGCCTTTTCTTTGATTCGCTTAGCCCCCGGTGACCCGGCAGTAACTATAGCCGGAGAGCATGCATCTTTTCAGATTATTAATGCTATCAGAGAAAAATACGGGTTAGATAAACCCCTCACTACTCAATATTGGGTCTGGCTGAAACAGGTTTTACATGGGGATTTGGGACGTTCTATCGTGTCTAATGAATTCGTAGCCAAAGAAATATTAGAAAGATTTCCCAATACAATCGAACTGACTCTGTTATCTATGTTTTTTGCTATTATTGCAGGCTGTATTGCAGGGATTATCTCAGCTTCGAGACAGTATTCGATTTTTGATTACAGTATTATGGGACTTGCCCTTTTTGGTGTATCAATGCCCGTTTTCTGGTTAGGCATTATGTTAATGATGATTTTTGGTGTTTGGTTGAGATGGCTTCCTATCAGTGGGCGGATAAGTATGATGATTTCTTTCCGACGAATTACCGGTTTTTACCTGTTGGATAGCCTCATTACCGGCAATTTCGCAGCTTTTATAAGTTCACTTCGTTATTTAATTTTACCTTCCATTGCTCTATCTACTATTCCGATGGCTACCATTGCCCGGGTAACCAGGTCGAGTATGTTAGAAGTATTAAGGCAGGATTTTATAAGGACTGAAAGGGCCAAAGGATTATCAGAAAGAATGGTAATCTATAAACATGCGGTAAGAAATGCCATGATTCCGGTAATTACCGTAATCGGATTGAATTTTGGTTTGCTGCTTGCCGGAGCTATCTTAACTGAAACAGTTTTTTCCTGGCCGGGAATCGGTAGATATGTAATAAAAGCAGTGGGTATGAGAGATTATCCTGTAGTACAAGGATGTGTATTGTTTTTTGCTTTAATGTTTGTCATCGTGAATTTAATAACCGATATTTTGTATGTTTATATTGATCCAAGAATTCATTACGGATAGGTAAAAAAAATGAAAAGAACAAGAGAGACTAAAACCCAAGAATTAGTAAGAAGGCTTAAATATAATAAATCAGCAGTCTTTGGACTGGTTATTGTTATTATACTCATTTTATGTGCCGTATTAGCTGATTATATTGCTCCTAATAGCCCTACTCCTTCTCCTCCGGAACTTTTCAAGGCATTAAAACCGGGATTCTGGAGCGAAGATGCAGTAGAAGGTATGCCCTTAGGAGCTGATGCCCTGGGAAGATGTATTTTAAGTAGAATTCTTTACGGAGCCAGAGTCAGTTTAACTGCAGGTTTTGTAGCAGTGGGAATTGCTATGATTTTAGGTATAACTTTCGGAACGGTAGCTGGCTATTATGGCGGTTGGGTGGATGCAGTTATTATGAGAATTGTAGATATTATGTTTGCCTTTCCGGCATTGTTACTGGCTATTGTAATTGTAACCGTTCTGGGCCAGGGACTGGATAAGGCAATGATAGCAATAGGTATAGTCTATACCCCCCAGATGGCCAGGATTATCAGAAGCTCGGTATTATACATTAAAGAGATGGAATATATCGAAGTCCAAAAAGCAATCGGCTCGAGTGACTGGAGAATTATCTTTCATCATGTCCTGCCAAATAGTATAGCCCCGGTAATTGTATATGGCACCTTGATGTTAGCTTCTGCCATTTTAGACTGTGCAGCTCTTGGCTTTTTAGGGTTAGGAGCTCAACCTCCCACTCCGGAATGGGGTGCTATGCTCTCTAAAAGCTATTCCTATATTATAAGTGGCGCATGGTGGGCAGCAACATTTCCCGGAATAGCGATATTATTATCTGTTATAGGCCTCAACCTATTAGGAGACGGTTTACGAGATATCTTAGACCCCCGACTTAAAACTTAATGGTGTACCACCAGGATAAAGCGAGACAAGATATGAAAACATTACTGGAAATAAAAAATTTAAAAACTCACTTTTTTACCCATGAGGGCACAGTAAAGGCTGTAGATGGAGTCAGTTTTAAAATTAATCAGGGGGACACTTTAGGGATTGTAGGAGAATCCGGAAGTGGCAAGAGTGTCACTGCCTTGTCGGTTATGAGATTAATTCCTCATCCTCCGGGAAAGATTGTAGGGGGAGAAATATACTTTGAGGGCAAGGACCTCTTAAAGTTAGAGGATAAAGAAATTAGAAAGATAAGAGGGAAGAAAATATCAATGATCTTCCAAGAACCCATGACTTCATTGGACCCGGTATTCACTATCGGTTATGAAATTGGGGAAGTCATTCAATTACATCAGGGGTTAAATAAAAAAGAGGCCAGAAAAAAAGCTATAGAGATATTAAAAATTGTAGGGATACCGGATGTAGAGAAGAGAATAGATAATTACCCTCATGAGTTATCCGGGGGGATGAGACAGAGAGTGATGATTGCCATGGCTCTATCGTGTAATCCCACCTTGCTTATTGCTGATGAACCTACCACTGCCCTTGATGTTACCATTCAAGCTCAGATTTTAAGATTAATTAATGACTTGAAAAGTGAATTTGGTGCGTCGGTGATGTTAATAACTCATGATCTGGGAGTCATTGCGGAAATGTGTGATAATGTAGCGGTGATGTATGCCGGGCATATTGTAGAATATACCGACGTATATACACTTTTTAATAATCCTCTCCACCCTTATACTAAAGGGTTAAGTAAATCAATACCCCGAATGAATGTTGAGGTAGAACATCTTGATGCAATTCCGGGTATAGTCCCCAATCTCCTTGATTTACCTTCAGGATGTCCGTTTCATCCCAGATGTGATTTCAGTTTTAAAAGATGTGTTGAAGAAATGCCGGAGCTGATAGAGATAGAAAACTCTCATCTGGTGAAATGTCATTTATTCAAGAAGACTATAAGGAGCAAATGAGTAGAATGGAAAGATTGGTAGAAGTTAAAAATCTAAAAAAATGGTTCTGGTTAGGCAAATCACCTTTAGGCAAAAAAATAGCAGTTAGGGCTGTAGATGATGTGAGCTTTTATATAGAGAAGAAAGAAGTCCTTGGTCTCGTGGGAGAATCAGGATGCGGAAAGACTACCTGTGGGAAAACTATACTGCGAATATTAGACCCGACAGAAGGTAAAATATATTTTAATGGTCAGGAAATAACTCATACAAGAAAAAAAGAGATGCTAAAATTTAGAAAAAAAATGATGATTATCTATCAGGATCCCTTTGGTTCCCTTGATCCCAGAATGACCATAGGAACAACTATTGCTGAACCGATGGAAGTACATAAGATCGGTTCTAAAAAAGAACAAGAAGAGAGGGTAATTGAAATTATGGAAAAGGTTGGTCTTCTACCAGACCAGATAAACAGATACCCTCACGAATTTAGTGGCGGCCAAAGGCAGAGAATAGGGATTGCCAGAGCTTTAGCAACTAACCCGGAGTTTATAGTTGCCGATGAATGTGTATCCGCTTTGGATGTTTCCATTCAAGCCCAAATTATTAATTTATTGCAAGATTTACAGAAAGAATTTGGGCTTACCCTTTTATTTGTAGCTCATGATTTAAGCGTAATAAAACATATCTGTGATAGAGTCGCAGTAATGTATTTAGGAAAGATAGTAGAGACTGCCCCTAAAAAAGAATTATTTAGTAGTCCTAAACACCCCTATACCCAGGCATTACTTTCTGCTATACCTATCCCCGACCCTAAATTTAGAAAAAAAAGTCAGATTTTGATGGGCGATGTTCCCAGTCCCGTAAATCCTCCTTCCGGATGCCGATTTCATACCAGATGCCCTTATATAAAAAATATATGTAAAGAAGAAGAACCGGAACTAAAATGTTCTGAAAATAATCATTATATAGCCTGCCATCTGTTTTCCTAAATAATTAGATAAAAAGAATAATATTGCTTTTTTCTATCTTCTCTCCCTTTCTCTCTTAACTCAATACTCAATACGAATTTATTCTTATTCTTGGCTTTTATTCTCTTTGCGAGATACGAGATACGTATTAATTACCCGGTTATCCAATTTACCAGTTAATATTGATTAGCCGATTCACCAATTGACCGATTCACCAATTGAATTTAACTTATTAGTTAGTCGTTTTATTTATAGTGCGTATTGCTGCAATGTACCCCTATTTCTTTTTTTAAGTTTGAAACCCGTAACTTATCACTAATTACTCATTACTTATCACTGTATCCTCCACGCTAAACGCTATACGCTCCACGCTTTCTTTTGTTGGTTTTGTATTTTTGGTAAAAAAATGGTATAATCTAAAAAAGTAAAAAGATAGGAAGTGAGTAGCGGGTTTAAAAAATCCAAAAAAATGTTTAAAATTGGTGATAAAGTATCTCATCCCTCCTTTGGGGTTGGAGATGTTGAAAAGATAGAAGAAAAGAAAGTACTGGGGCAAAAAGAAAAATACTATATCTTAAAATTAATGGTAAATGAAATGATTTTGATGGTTCCGGTTAATAAAGCTGATGAAATAGGTTTAAGGTATATTATTGACC
>Ga0268276_1001564_pt1 | contig 21972 bp, 15 predicted proteins | sample saktaG_4_FD_190145 | JGI IMG/M metagenome (GOLD analysis project Ga0268276, IMG submission 190145) | Saline water microbial communities from Sakinaw Lake, British Columbia, Canada - sak_2010_1_5_45m | ecosystem: Environmental > Aquatic > Non-marine Saline and Alkaline > Saline ... | reverse complement strand
TTTTCCTGACTAGAACTAATATCTCCGGTAAAAAGAAAACAATTTTTACCAAGAATCAAATTTGCTATCAAACTAAATTTATTAGGATCTTCCTTAGAAGGAACCATTATTTCTGGATAAATTACTAAAAGCTTATCTTGGTTTTCCCAATTAATTTTTGTACCAGCTATTCCCTTAATTATTAATATATTTCTCTCTTTTAATTCTTTAAGCAATTTTTGAAACAAAGAGTCAGAATAAGACAAATTATCAAGCATTACTGCCCTGACTTTGTATCTTTCTAATATATCAAACAAACCATTAAAATGGTCTCTATTAGGATGAGAAAGAATAAACAAATCAATTGTTCTATCATAAAAAGACAAGGATTTATCCAATTCAGAAAGAATTTTTGCGTCAGGACCAGCATCAATTAAAATATTGCCAGCTGAAATTTGAACAAGTTCTGCGTCACCTTGACCAACAGATAAAAAACTCACTTTACCCCTAGAACCATTTAAAAAATCAAAAATAATCCAACAAGTAAAAACATTACCAAAAACCAATAACAACAAAAGATATAAAAGAGATTTTTTCATAGTTTTTTATAAATATAAGAAAAAAGAAAAATATAATAAGGAATAATAAGCCAATGTAAAATAGAAGGAATATAAATTTGTGACCAAGGCAAAGAAGAAAATAATGAAATAACTCCTAAAAAATAAACAAGGATTAAATTAAGCAAAGCCCCAAACAAGAGTCCAAGAGGATAAAACAATAAAGAAGAAATCCCTACCATAATCCCACCCATCATTATGAAAGGGACAAAAGGAAGAATTAAAAGATTAGTAATTGGAGAAACTAAAGAAAAAGCATCGGTTTTAAATATGATCCAAGGAATAACAAATGTTAAAGCTGATAATGTGGAAAGAAGAGTTTCTCTAATAATCTGACCTCTTTGATTAAACCAATCTTGCTGCCAAAATGAATTTTCTTTCCATAAAGGATAAAGAAAAATTATCCCTGCAGTAGCTAAAAACGAAAGTTGAAAACCTAAATCCCAAAAAAGAATCATGGGATTTAACCAAATCATTATCACAGCAGCTAAAAGTAAAGCATTAAAGGAATTGTAAAGACGAAAATTAAAACGAGACAAAATTAATAAAAATGCCATAATAGCAGCCCTAATAATAGAAGAGGTTAAACCTGCCATAAAAGCAAAACTTAATATAAACAAAAAAGAAAAGACAAAATTAAGAGAATTACTCATACATAGAATATCAAGAAAACCAGAAAGCGCTTTTGTTATTATTGATAAATGCAGACCAGAAGCAACAATAACATGGGATAAACCGCATTTTCTTATTTGTTCTTCTAAAACAGCTGTTAAATTATTCTTAGCCCCAAACATTAAACTGACAAGAAGACTTGATTGTGGTTCAGGAATTATCTTTTGCAAAGAACCTACAATTTTGTTTTTTATTAACAAGGATACTTTTCTTAAAGAAAATTTAGCTGGAGAAATAAGCTCTATAAAAGGATAACTCATCCTTCCAGAAACAATTACAGAACTATATGAACGAAAATCAGCAAAAGGTTTAACCGTACCTTTAATATTTATAATATCCCCATAATTATGACGGGGATATCTATCTGTATAAATAACAATTTTTGGAATAATAATTCTTTGATAACTCTCTTTTAAAATAGGCTCGGCAATAATTCGAGCATTAATCTCTATTTGAGCTTCTTTAATAATTGCAGTATTTTTTAATTCTCTAAAAACAGAAAAATATCGATATCCTCCCAATAACAAACTTAAAAAGATTAAAATTAAAACAATAAATTCTTTTCTTTTATAACAAAGATAAACACAAATTAAAAAAGCAAAAAAGAAAACAACAGATAAGGAAAAATAATAAGATAAAACTATACCGATTAAAAAAGACGCCCCACATTGTCGAAACATTCTCGAAGGAAAGGACGTCATCTTATATTACATTCAGAAAAATATGATTTTATTTTTTTTAATACAGCTTTTATTCTTCGTTCTGACCATGGCTGAAGATTTTTAAATTCTTCATTTAAAACTTTGTTATTCTGAAAACGCTGAAGAAAATAACGAGGAGCAAATTTTATCCAATCAGCAATAGCTAAAATATCTTGTTCTTCTAAAATATTAGGAGCTAGGGTTGTTCTAAATTCATAATCAACCTTATCCTGCTTTAATAATTCTATACTTTTATCAATATTTTCTACAATATTCTCATCTTCAACAAAAAGTTCATATTTTTGTTTCGGCGCTTTTATATCCATTGCAACATAATCTATCAACTCCCTTTCAATTAAACTATTTAAAACATCTGAACAAGAACCATTTGTATCTAATTTTACTAAAAAACCCAAATCCTTTACCTTTTTTATAAAATCTATTAGATCAGATTGAATTGTAGGCTCTCCTCCAGTAATACATACTCCTTCTAATAATTTTTGACGTTCTTTTAAAAAATCAAGAATTTCTTTTTCTGTAATTTTGGGCTGTTTTTTAATTAATTCCGGTAAAACTAATTCTGGATTATGACAATATGGGCAACGAAAATTACATCCAGTAGTAAAAATAGTAGCTGCTACTTTTCCTGGATAATCAACTAAGGTTGTTTTCTGTAAACCACCAAATAACATAATCTAAATTTTAAAAGTAGAGCGTTCTTTAAATTCTTCTTGTTTTCCTTTGTGCCATTGCTGTACAGGACGCAAATATCCTACAATTCTAGAATATACCTCACATGGCTGTTCTATTGTACATTTTGGACAAATAAAATGTTCCCCCGCTATGTACCCATGAATAGGACAAACAGAAAAAGTAGGAGTTAAAGTAAAGTATGGCAAACGAAACTTTTCAAAAACAATTTTGAGTAAAGATTTTACAGCACTAGGATCAGATACCGCTTCTCCCAAAAAGGCATGAAAAGTTGTGCCACCAGTATATTTTATTTGTAATTCATCTTGTAATTTCAAAGCTTCAAATAAATCATCTGTATAATCTACTGGCAATTGAGTGGAATTTGTATAATAAGGCTCCTCTTCTCCAGCAGTAATAATATTGGGATATTTTTTCTTGTCTTTTAATGCCAGACGATAAGAAGTTCCTTCAGCAGGAGTAGCCTCTAAATTATACAAATTTCCTGTTTCTTCTTGATATTTTACTAATCTATCGCGCATAAAATCTAACACTTCAGTAGCAAATTTAACCCCTTTTTTATTACCAATATTTATTCCTAAAAAATTAAGCAAACATTCATTCATTCCAATCAATCCAATAGTAGAAAAATGATTTCCCCAATAACAACCTCTAATTTTTTTTACTCCATCTAAATAATGTTGCGCATAAGGATAAAGACCTTTATCTGTCCAATCTTCTAAAACTTTTCTTTTTATTTCCAAGCTGACTTTAGCTAAATCCATTAGATGAATTAACCTTTGGAAAAATTCTTTTTTTGTTTTTGATAAATAAGCCAGACGAGGCATATTAATGGTTATTACGCCGATACTCCCTGTAAGCGGCGCTGCTCCAAATAATCCTCCTCCTCGTTTATAAAGTTCTCTATTATCAAGCCGAAGACGACAACACATGCTTCGAGCATCATCAGGACTCATATCAGAATTGATATAATTTGAGAAATATGGAATTCCATACTTTGCAGTCATTTTCCAAATACCATCATAAGCAGGATTATTCCAGTCAAAATCTTTTGTAATGTTATAAGTTGGGATAGGAAAAGTAAAAACTCTTCCACTCGCATCACCTTCGGTATAAACCTCACATAACGCCTGATTTAACATATCCATTTCTTTCTGAAAATCTTTGTAAGTTTCTTTTTGAGATTGACCGCCAATTATTACAGGTAAATCTTTAAAATGTGAGGGAACTTTTAAATCTAATGTAATATTTTCAAATGGAGTTTGAAATCCTACCCTAGTTGGAACATTACAATTAAAAAGAAATTCTTGTAAGGATTGTTTAACTTCCGTATAGCTCAGATTATCATAGCGAATGAAGGGTGCTAATAAAGTATCAAAATTAGAAAAAGCCTGAGCACCAGCTCCTTCTCCTTGTAATGTATAGAAAAAATTGACTACTTGACCTAAAGTAGAACGAAAATGTTTTGGTGGTTTTGATTGAACTTTACCAAAAACTCCCCCAAATCCTCTTAAAAGGAGATCGTATAAATCCCAACCACAACAATACGTAGCAAGAATATCTAAATTATGAATATGAAAATCCCCGTTTTCAGCTGCTTCTCTAACTTCTGGCGGATAAATTTTTCTTAACCAATATTTTTTCGCTACATAAGCAGAAACATAATGATTTAATCCTTGTAAGGAAAAAGCCATATTGCTATTTTCTTTTACCTCCCAATCTTTCTCTTTCAAATATTCATCTACCAAACTTATAGCTTCTCCAGTAACTATACGGCTTTCTCTCAAATCTTTCCTCTGCTCGCGATAAAGAATATAAGCCTTTGATGTTTCTACTAAATTTTCTAAAATTAAAACCTCTTCGACAACATCTTGAATTTGTTCCACGTCAGGAATTTCATCTTTTTTAAACCTTCTATTTAAAATCTTTATCACGCGAGTACATAATTGTCGTGATAAAACTTTTCCTCCTTCATCAGTTGCTGTTAAAGCTTTATAGAGAACTTCTTCAATCTTCTTTCTATCAAAAGCAATAATATCTCCATTTCTTTTTTTAACCTGTTTGATATGATTAATAAATTTTCTTTTTGGGGACATATTTAAATAAAATTAAAAAATTAATATGAATAATAAAGACAACAAAAGATTTACTAATTTGTTATTTGTCTCTTATTTATTCATCTTCATCTTCATCTTCTTCTTTCTTTTTTCTTCGAAGAAAAGAGGGTATCTCAAGTCCTTTTTCTTCTTCAGTTTTTACTCTTTCTTCTTTATTAACAGGAATTTTTATCTCTAATGGTAAAGTCCGACTATTTTCTCTGAATTCTTCTCCAAAACCTCCGGCTATAACAGTAACTTTTACTTCTCCTTTTCGAAGGTCATTATCAAAGCTGGCTCCAAAAACTACCTGCGCATCTTTTGCTATAGATTGAGTAATAGTTCGAGCTGCATCATGAATCTCTACTAATGATATATCTTTTCCTCCTGCTACATTAAAAAGAACACGTCTTGCTCCATCTATAGAAACATCTAATAATGGGGAAGAAATAGCTAATTGTGCAGCTTTTTTGGCCCGTTCCTGCCCCGTTGCTCTTCCTATGCCTAATAAAGTACTCCCGGCTTCAGTTAAAATAGTTCTTAAATTTGCAAAATCTAAGTTTATTAAACCAGGATAAGCAATCAAATTAACCATTCCTTCTACTCCTTGCTTTAAAACATCGTCAACTTTAATAAAAGCATCAAGGATTGGTGTTTTTTCATCAATAATATTAAAAACTCTATCATTAGGAATAGTTACTAAGGCATCAACTTCATTAAAAAGTCTGTCCCATGCATCATCAGCAATCTCCAATCTTCTTTCTCCTTCAAAAACAAATGGTTTTGTTACCACTGCTATTACCAAAGCACCCGATTGTTTTGCCAAATTCGCCACAATAGGCGAGGCACCAGAACCAGTTCCTCCTCCTAATCCGCATGTAAGAAATAATAAATCAGCTCCCTGAACTGCTTGGTTTATTTCTTCAACACTTTCTTCTGCAGCTTCTCTCCCTCTAGTTGGATCCATTCCAGCTCCTAGCCCACGACAAACTTCTTTTCCTATCTGTAATCTAATATCTGATTTTGTATTGTGCAAACCCTGAATATCAGTATTAATTGTAACAAATTCCACTCCTTCAATTCTTTTTTCTTTCATTCTTGTTACTACATTACCACCAGCTCCTCCTACTCCTACTATCTTTATCTGAATATTTTTAGTCAAAAAACTCTTTTTCTCTTCTTTCTTTTTTTTCTTTGGTTTTGATTTCTTAACTATTTCCTTAACTGGTTTCTGGACCAACTTCTGTTTTTGCAACTTTTGTTTCGGTTTTTTCTTTAACCTTTTGCTTTGTTTTTTTATTTTTTGTTTTTTTTTCATAAAAACTTAATTCATTAATCTAAATAGAAAATTTATTAAAATTTATTAAAAAAATTAGAAATTCTTTCAAAAAATTTACTTTCTACTATTGGACCATTTTTCTTCTCTAGCATTAAATTAAGTAATCCCAATACAGGAATAAAAGATAAATCGGGGTTTTCTCTATACCATTCAATATCTGGATTAGCTAATCTTACAGGAAGCTTAAATTTTTCTTTAGCTAGTTCAGTAATAAAAGGCATTTTAGCTCCTCCACCATAAAGAATCACGCCACCAGGAAGTTTTCCAAAGCGATCAATTTCTTTTAATCTATCTGCTATTAAATCAAAAATTTCTGATAAACGAGCTTCTATAATTTCTGCTAAAAATTTCTTACTTATCTTTTCACTGGATTCAGCTTCTTCTACATAAACACTTAAATCTATATTTTCATTTTTAGTAACTTTCTTCTTAGTCGCTACTCCTTCATTAACTTTTATTTTTTCAGCAATATCAATATATGTTTTTAAACCTACTGCAATATCATTTGTAATACTATCTCCCCCCATCGGAAATACTTGTAAATCTAAGATTTCATCATCTTCGTAAACACAAGCGCTAGTAGTACCAGCACCTAAATCTAAAGCTATTGCTCCTAGATCTTTATCTTGATCAGTAAGAGCAATTTCTGCTCCTGCAAATGGTAAAACAATCTTTGGATCAAACTTTAACTTAACCAGTTCGCCTAAACGATCAATATAATTAATATTAGGACTAAAAGCATCAATTAAAAGACATTCTGTCTCGATTTTTAATCCTTTCATTCCCACTGGATCTTTTACTTTAGCCACCCCATCAACAATATAATTTCTTGAAACAGTTTGGACTAAAGTTCTGTTAGGAGGAAGAGCAAACGCTTGAGCAGCTTTATCAGCTCTTTCTTTGTCTTCTTCAGTAATTTCCTGATCTGGTCGTGAAACTACAGCCACACCTTTAGAAAGACAAGTTTTTAAATTAGGTCCCCCTATACCTATGATGGATCTTTTAAAATTAATATTTTTTATCATTCCTTCAATTTCTGCAACTAGATTGTCTAACTCTTCTGCGGTTTCTTCTAAATTCACAATCTCCCCTTTTTTAATACCACGAGATTTTCTATGACCCGGTAAAATAACATTACAATTACCAGAATTTTCTTTGCCAACCAAAGCCTTTATATTAGAAGTACCTAAATCTATTGCTAAAATATGAGAGCGCATATTTACTAATTACTTATTAATTGCTTGTAAAATTTTATTTTCTAAATCTTCCATTTTTATCCCATTTTTTTTCTTGTCATGGATATAACCATAAAGATGCAAAATACTATGAACAACTAGTTTTTGATAAAAACAATCAAGAGAAATATCAAATTTTTTAACTTGTTTTTTTATTTCTTCAGGACAAAGGAAAATATCCCCAAGTATTTTTTCTTTTTCCTTTAATTCTGTCACGGAAATTTCATTTAAAGGAAAGGAGAGAACAGTAGTAGTTTTATTTTTGCCACGCCAGTAATTATTTAATCGACGAATATTTTGATAATTAACAAAAATTAAAGACAGACCTATTCTTTCTCTCTCGCCAATCTTTACTAAAGATTTTTCAACAATACTACAAAAAAATCTTTTCGAAGGAATATTCTGCCTGTTTAAATTATATATTAAAACTTCGGGTTTGAAAACCATCGTTTTAAAGTATCCCCTTTTTCCTCTTTCTATTTACTTCTTTAAGAACCTCCACTTTATGAAGAGCAGATGATTTAATACTTCTCTTGTTTGGTTTTGAAATATAAAATCTTCTTTTACGAGCCTCTAAAAGCACGCCGCTTTTTTTTATAATCTTAAACGCTCTACCGAGAAAAGAATTTAAATTTTCTCCTTGTCTTTTTTTTACTGTAATTGGCATAATTTAAATAATTCTTAATTTTAAAATGTTTATTTCTTTTGTTTTTTTAACCTTTTTTTAACTTCGCTAATAATTTTTTCCAAAGGAATTAATTCTTGAATGCCTGAGCTCATATCCTTTAAAATTATCATACCATCTAAGACCTCTTGCTGTCCAAGAATTAGAACATAGTTTACACCTAATCTATCTGCCGCTGACAATTGTGCTTTCAGACTTTCTTTTCCCAAACTTTCTCCAAGAAAAATATTTTCTTTACGAAATTGCTCTAAAAGCTTAAAAGATTGTCTTCTTGCTGGATCTCCTATTTGCACTAAATATATATTTGGCTTTGGCACATTGAAATTTTTACCTTTTGCTATTAATTCTTTTATTAATCTTTCAATACCAAAAGCAACACCGATTGCTGGTTTATGTGTTCCTCCTAAAATTTCTATTAATTTATCGTATCTTCCTCCTCCAGCTAAAGCAATTTTATTCGTTCCATCACCAAGAGAAAATTCAAAAACAGTTCTTGTATAATAATCAAGGCCTCGAACTAATGTTTTATCTAAAATATAAGGAATATTTAAATAATCTAATAGCTCTAAAAGAAACTTAAAATGATTTCTGCATTCTGGACAAAGATAATCTAAGGCAGTTGGGGCTCCATTTTTAATAGATAAACATTTTTCAGATTTACAATCCAAAACCCTCAAAGGATTTTCTTTTATACGTCTTTGACAATCAGTACAAATTTGTTTGTTATACTTCCTATAATATTTTTTTAATTCCTTGATATAAGTTGGACGACATTCAGAACATCCAATGCTATTAAGTAATAAACAAATATCCTTTTTCTTAAACCCTAAATTTTCCAAAAAAAGTCTGGATGCAACAATTATTTCTGCATCAGCAGCATAAGATTCATCTCCAATCATTTCTACTCCTAATTGATAGAACTGACGATAACGGCCAGCCTGAGGTTTTTCATGACGAAAAAAAGGACCAAAATGATAAAGCTTAACTGGTTGAGGCAAATTAGACATCCCTCTTTCTATATATGCTCTTACTACTGAAGATGTTCCTTCTGGCCGAAGAGCTAATAACTCTTTATTTTCTTTAGTTTTAAGAACGTACATTTCCTTATCCGCAATATCTGTTCTCTTGCCTATGCCTTTAGTAAATAATTCTGCTTTTTCTAGTATTGGAGTTTCGATTCTTTGAAAACCATAATGTTCAAAAATCTTTTTAGCGTTAGATAAAATCCAATCATAATAGAGCCAATCTTTTGCCAAGATATCTTTCATTCCGCGAAGCACCTGAAATGATTTTTTTTTAGAAACCATAAACCATTATTCTTTGTGAAGGCCAAAGCCGAAGCCAAACCCGACCAACTATTAATTCTTTTTCTAAAGGACCCCAATTACGTGAATCATAAGAAGCTAAACGATTATCACCTAAAACAAAAAGTTGATTTTCTTCAAGAGTTAAACTAAGATTACCTGAAGTATCTACATTTTCTGGCAAAAAATCTTGATTTATAGAAACTGGGGAACCAGAGCCATCAAATATATTTATATTACCATCTTCTACTTTTACTGATTCAAAAGGCAAACCAATAATTCTTTTGATATAATATTGACCTGGATGATTAGGGGCCTTAAAAACTATTACTTCGTATCTTTCTGGTGTTTTAAAACGATAAGACAATTCATCGATAATAAGATAATCTTGTGTGTAAAAATTTGGTTCCATACTACTGCCATGAACTATAAAAGGTTGAACTAAAAAATATCTTATAGGAGCAACTATAAGGATAGCGATAAAAATCATTTCTATATTTTCCCAAAGGATTTTCTTCCACATATTAGTAAAAATTCTTAATGATAATACCATAATTGAATCATCAAAGCAAATATGTTAAATTATACAAAGAATGACATTAATTAAGAAAAAAATTGTTTTATTTGGATTAATTATTGGTGGGATTGTTCTCCTATTTTTTTTGTTTTCAGGATTAAATGATTCAAAAAAATACTCTTTTTCCTATAATAACGCCTCTAATATACTATCAGAAAACGAAGCCCTAAAATCAGAAAATTCACCAATCAATATACTCTTTTTGGGAATATCAGGAGAAGGATCGTTAGGTGCCTTTCTTACAGACACTATTTTTGTTACAAGCATTATCCCTTCTAAAAAACAAATCACTGTGATTTCTCTACCACGAGATTTATGGGTAGAAATTCCAAATGAATCTACTGAAATTAAAATTAATTCTCTTTATTCATTAGATAATAGAGGAAAAAGTTTTTCCAAAGCAGATTCTTATAATTTAATAAAAGAAAAAGTAGAAGATATAACAGGATTACCCATAGACCACGCTCTTATTCTTGATTTAAAAGGACTTGAAAAATTAATTGATGCTTTAGGAGGAATAGATATTTGGCTTGAAAAAGACGTAATTGATCCAAACTTAGTAAACCCACATGATCCTTCAGAAATTTTTCATCTCTCTGCAGGATGGCGTCATCTAGACGGAGCATTGATTATAAAATTTATTCGAACACGTTATGCCCCTAATGGTGATTTCTATAGAACCGAGCATCAACAACAAATAATTGCTGCTTTAAAAGATAAACTAACTAAGCTAGCTGATGTTTGGAATTTAATTAGTTGGTTAAAAATTTGGCAATCTTTAAGTGGGCATTTCATTACTGATTTAGATTTTAATACAATATGGCAAATGTTTCCTGTCGTAAAAGATATATCATCTAGCGAAATCCAATATCTTAGTATAACAAATAGGTCTCCCGATGAATTATTGGTGACCTCCTCTATATATAACGACTGGGCAAAAGGAAACATTTATATCTTAATACCAAAAAAAGGATTTGAAAATTATGAGGAAATTAATAATTATATAAAAGAAAAAATTTATGAATAAAAATTCTCTTCTCGTTGGTTTAGGAAATCCTGAAAAAAAATATGAAAAAAACCGACATAATATCGGCCGTAATTTTGTTATATTTTTAGCAAAAAAATGGAGCAGTTCTGATTGGGAAAATAATAAAAAATGTTTTGCTGAAATAAGCTACATAAATGAAGAAGACAAAAAAATTATTTTAGCCAAACCATTGGTATTTATGAATAATTCAGGAAAAAGTATATACCAACTTAAAAGATTTTATAACATCCCCCTAAAAAACATATTTATTGCGCAAGATGATGCAGATATAAATCTAGGAGATTTCAAAATAAGTTATAATCGCGGATCAGCAGGACATAATGGTGTTAAATCCATTATTGATTACCTTAAATCAAAAGCCTTCTACAGAATAAGAATAGGTATCAGGCCTTTTTCTAAAATAAGAGAAAAAGCTGAGGATTTTGTTCTCAAAAATTTTACTTTTCAAGAAAATAAAATTTTAGAAAAACTCTTTCTTATTATAGAGGAAGAGATAAATAACAAGATGAAAAATTAAAACACTGAGAATTCCTAGCACTAGAGTACTAAAAGAAAAATAGCTCAGGAGCAAGAAAAATTCTAAATTTATAAGAATTAAAACGAAAAATGAAGGCAAAAAATCTGGGAGAGGGGTATTGATAGAAAAGAAATAAAAATAGGAAAAAACTATTAATCCTAAAGTGTAAGCTAAAAATCCAATTAAAAAAGGATAATTAAGAAAAAAATAAAAACCATAAGAAATAAATACCCAGAACAAAAAAAGATAATAAAATAATGGTTCCTGCCAACTTTTTCCTTTTGATCGAGAAAAGAACAATTTCTTTCCAAAAAGACACAAGAACACTATAATAAAGCAAATTACCCATGAAGGCTTCACATAAAGAATTAAAGTATTAGCTTCTAAAAAAGCCAAAAAAAGAAAGACAAAATTAAACCAAGAAAGACCCAAAAATAGTTTCCACAAAAAGATTATTAAAGAACACAAAAGAATAGATTGAAAAAGATTTAAAGAAAAAAGAATACTCCCAATCAAACAAAGACTATAAACTAAAAAGAAAAGAAATATCCTGATTCCGAGAAAAGACAAAAAATCTTTTAATTTTTGCATATATTCAATCTATTTTTCTTTAAGAAAACAGCAATTTTGTTTCCTTCTTTTACTTGCCCTTTAATAATTTCATCAGCTAGATGATCTAGAATTTCTTTTTCTATTAATCTTTTTAATGGCCGAGCGCCATAATCAGGACTATAACCACTTTTAGCTAAATATCTTTTTGCTTCTTTATCTAATTTCAAAGAAATCTTTTTATCAGCTAGCCTATGATTAACTATATCTACTTGTAAATCTACTATTTTTTCTATATCACGAATGCTTAGTGGATTAAAAATAAGAATTTCATCAATACGATTAAGAAACTCAGGACGGAATTCTTCTCTTAATGCGTCGTGAATTTTAACCTTTAATTGTTCTTTTTGTTCTTCTATCTTATCTTTTTTATCCATAACAAATCCTAATGAAGCCATTTCTTGTAAATATTCTCCCCCTAAATTAGAGGTCATAATAATAATCGTATTCTTAAAATTAACTATGCGACCCTTACCATCAGTAAGACGCCCATTGTCTAATACCTGAAGTAGAATATTAAATACTTCTGGATGAGCTTTCTCTATTTCATCAAACAAAATAAGGCTATATGGGCGATGTTTTATTGCTTCCGTTAATTGTCCGCCCTTTTCATAACCAATATATCCTGGAGGAGAACCAATTAAACGAGCTACACTATGTTTTTCCATATACTCAGACATATCAATACGAATCATAGCTTTTTCATCAGAAAACATAAATTCTGCTAAAGCTTTAGCAAGTTCTGTCTTTCCTACTCCAGTAGGTCCTAAAAACATAAAAGAACCAATTGGTCTATCTTCTTCTGATATTCCTGCGCGAGCCCTCCTAATAGCCCTACTTACTGCAAAAATAGCTTCTTTTTGCCCTACAACTCTTTTAGATAATTCTTTTTCCATTCTAACTAATCTTTTACTCTCCTCTTCCATCATTCTTGTTACAGGAATTCCAGTCCATCGAGAAACTACATGAGCAATATCTTCAGCTATCACCTCGTCCTTTAGAAATCTTTCTTCTTCGGAAATTTTTCTTAAAGATTTTTCATTAGCTCTCAATGTTTTTTTAAATTGAGGAATTTTCCCATAAATTATCTCCGCTACTTTATCTAACTGCCCACCTCTTTCATATTCCTGTGATTCTTTTTCTAATTGATCAATCTCTTTTTTAATACTACTCACTTCGTTAAATATCTTTTTTTCCTTCTGCCATTCATTATTTATCGTATTGTATTCTTTTTTTATTTTTTTTAACTCATTTTCAATTCTTTTTCTATCTTGTGTTATTTTTTTACCATCGTGTATTTCTTTTTTATTTGCCTCTTTTTGCAATTCTAAAAACTTTATTTTATTTCTTAATTCAGAAACAGACAATGGGATACTCCCAATCTCCAAACTCAAAGATGAAGCAGCTTCATCTATCAAATCTATAGCTTTATCAGGTAAAAAACGTGATGCAATATAACGACTAGATAATTGTACCGCTGTTACAATAGCTTCATCTGATATTTTTAATCCATGATGAGCTTCATATTTCGATTTTAAGCCACGCAAAATCTCAATTGTTTCTTCAATAGAAGACTCTTCAACTAATACTGGTTGAAAACGTCTTTCTAAAGCTGGATCTTTTTCAATATATTCACGATAATCTTTAAAAGTTGCTGCTCCAATAGCTCGCAATTCACCTTTAGAAAGAGCTGGTTTTAATAAATTAGAAGCATCAATAGCCCCTTCAGCAGCTCCTGCTCCTACTAAAGTATGGACCTCGTCAATAAAAATAATAATATCTCCAGCTTTTTTTATCTCTTTAAGAAGGTTTTTTAACCGTTCTTCAAATTCTCCTCTGAACCGTGTTCCCGCTATTAATGATCCCAAATCCAAGGATATAATTTTTTTATTAATCAAACTCTCTGGAACATCAGAAGAAGCAATACGTTGAGCTAATCCCTCAACAATAGCTGTTTTTCCAACACCTGCCTCACCAATCAGTATTGGATTATTTTTTGTTCGACGAGATAATATTTGCATAATTCTTCGCAATTCTTCTTCTCTCCCTATCACTGGATCTAATTTATTCTCTTTTGCTAATTGAGTAAGATCTTGCGTATATTTCTCTATAGCACTAGCCCCAACTTCTTGAAATTCATCAGTAATTTTTTCACCATCTGTATAACGATGAAGAGCTTCCAAAAATTCTTCTTTTTTAATATTAAATCTACTTAGTATGTCCTGCGCAGAATTCTTAGTAACAAGTATTCCATAAAATAAATATTCCGGAGAAATAAATTGATTTTTTTCTTCCATTGTTTTCTTAGCAGTAGCTTCTATAATCTGTAACATCTCTTGAGAAAGATACATTGGACCAAATCCTTTACCAACAGAAAAAATACGAGGTAATTTAATGATTTCTTCTAACACCTCTTTCAAAAAATCTTTTACATTAATCTTTAATTCTTTCTCCAAAATCTCTCTTAATCCAGAATCCTCTTCATCTAACAAAACATACAAAAGATGGAGAGCGCGCATCTCTCCCTGATTTCTTTCCATAGCCATTTGCTGGGCTCTTTCTATAGCTGCTTGGGCTTTTGCTGTAAATCTTCCTAAAGACATATATAAAAATTAAATATTAAAACAAAAAAACCGTTACTTAAGAATGTTTCAATTATAGCAATGAAAAATAATTTCTTCAACTAATAAGCAATATAAATATTATGTGCATTTGGCACTAAATATATAAAACATAAACTAACTTTTTCTATTCCCCAAAGCGACGACGTCGTTTTTGAAATTCTTTAATAGCTAAATCAAATTGTTTTTTAGTAAAATCGGGCCAACAGATTTTCGGAAAATATAATTCTGCATAAGTACCCTGAAAAGGTAAAAAATTAGATAAACGCATTTCCCCAGAAGTCCTAATGATAAAATCTGCATCTGGTAATCCTTTTGTATCTAAATGATTCATCACAACTTTTTCATTTATACCCTTAAAAGGAATCTTTTTTTGTATAATTTTTTTTATCGCCCTTACCACCTCATCCCTACCTCCATAATTAAGGGCAATATTCAAAACCATCTTCTTATTATTCTTAGTCAACTTCTGCGCTTCTTTAATATTTTTTTGGAGATCTTTTGGCAACATCTCTAATTCTCCTATATGACGAAATTGAATTCCCTTTTTATTAAAATCATAGGCATATTCTTTGGAAAATTTAACAAATAAATCCATTAAATAATCTACTTCTTTTTTTGATCTTTTCCAATTCTCCGTAGAAAAACCGTATAAAGTTAAATTTTTAATACCTTTTTGGACTGCATAATCAACAATTTCAATGACTCTTTCAATTCCTTTTTTGTGCCCTAAAAAAGCAGGAAGTTTTTTTTCCTTAGCCCAACGACGATTACCGTCTATCATAATACCAATATGCTTTGGCAAAATTTGTTTCATATTACTCTCTAAAACCTGTACCAGCAGGAATCAACCTACCAATAATAACATTTTCTTTAAGCCCTTTTAGGTAATCTTTCTTTCCTTCAATAGCTGCTCTAATTAATACTCTCGATGTTTCCTGGAAAGAAGCTGCTGAGAGCAAGCTATCAGAATTCAAAGCAACGTTTTTAATACCCATAAGTATTTCCTTTGCCTTAGGTATTTCTTTTTTCAATTTTTTCAATCTATTAACTTCTTCTTGAAAAGACCTCTTGGATACAACCTCGCCAGAAATAAAATCACTATCACCACTATATGTAATCTTTAATTGAGAGAACATTTGCTTAATGATTATTTCAAAATGTTTGTTATTAATATTTTCACCAGCAATATCATACACTTTCTTGATTTCTTCTAATATGTATTTTTGGCAAGCATCTCTACCTAAAACATTAAAGAGCTTCTTGATATCAACATGCCCTTCACAAAGCTGAGTTCCTTTTTTAATTTCTTCTCCGTTTTTTACCCATAAAGTTACTGCTTCAGGAATAACATATTCAATAATACGAGCTTTCTTCTCATTTGGTTTTATTCTAATAAATGTTTGGTGTTTTATTTTTGTTATTTCTATTATCTCTCCGTCAACTTCACTAATAGACGCTTCACCTTTTGGTATTCTTGCTTCAAAAATTTCTTCTACTCTAGGTAAACCTTGTGTAATATCAACGGCACGAGCTACACCTCCTGTATGAAATGTTCTTAAAGTTAACTGAGTACCTGGTTCTCCTATAGATTGAGCAGCAACAACACCAACTGCTTCTCCTAAATCAATAAGTTTTTTCCATGCTAAATCAAGCCCATAACATTTTTGACAGACACCATCTAAGCTTTCACAAGTTATTGGTGAACGAATTAATATTTCTTCAACCGATGAATTTACTATTTTTTTAGCTAATTCTTCGTCAATCAATTCACCTTCTTTAGCAATAATTTTACCTTTTTTATCAACAGCGCTAGACCCTAAAATTCTTCCAAAAATTACTCTTGTTAAATCTTTATTCTCTTCTTCTACTTTCTTTCTGTTAACAATCAAACCTTTCTTCGTACCACAATCTTTCTCTCTAATAAGAACATCCTGAGCAACATCTACCAACCTTCTAGTAAGATAGCCTGCAAAAGAAGTCTTTAAAGCAGTATCTGCCAATCCTTTTCTTCCACCATGAGAAGCAGCAAAATATTCCAAAACGTTAAAGCCTTCTTGATGAGAAGATAAAATGGGCATTTCAATCAAGCGACCAAGAGGACTAACTACAAGTCCTTTTATACCCATAATTTGCGCAGCAACTGCCCAATTTCCTTTTGCTCCAGAATTAAAAAATATATGCACAGAATCATCAGGATTTAAAACCTTTAAAACTAATTCTGATATTTTATCAATTGCGTGACGCCACTGAGCTTCTGTTAAAGTTTTCTTTTCATCTATAGTTAAAAGTCCTTGTTTATATTGATCTTTAATTTCCTCAACTTTTTTAGAAGTTTCAGCTAAAATTGCTTCTTTTTCTACGGGAATTCTTAAATCAGTAAGCCCCCATGACATACCCGACAAAGTAGAATAATAAAAACCCAATTTTTTTATATTATCTAAAATTTCTGCACTCTTATGAAAATCTTTATGCAAATGAATTATATCTTTTGTAATCCCCTTTATATCCTTACTTGTTACCATTTTGTTTACAAACGGAAACTCATCTGGCAAAACCTCATTAAAAATAATTCTCCCTATGGTAGTGCTGATTAATTGATTTTTTTCTTTTGAAATACGAACTTTAATTTTTTCTTGAAGTTTAATCTTTTTATATTCGTAAGCTAATAACGCATCATTTGAATCAGAAAAAATTCTTTCTTTTAAATTACTTCCGTTAATCTCTTGCTCGGACATATCCATGGTCAACCAATAAATACCAGCTACCATTTCATGGCGAGGCAACATCGCTGGTTCCCCATCAGATGGTTTTAATAATCCCAATGTGGACAACATCCTATTTTCACATTCTCTTTGAGCTTCTTCCGATAAAGGAACATGAACTGCCATTTGGTCTCCATCAAAATCAGCATTAAAAGGAGGACAAACCATTGCCGGGATCTGAATAGCTAGTCCTTCAACTAATTTTGGGCGAAAAGCTTCAATGCTTAAACGATGAAGAGTAGGCGCTCTATTAAGAAGAACGTACTTAGTTTTTACTATATTTTCTAAAATCTCCCATACAGTATCAGAACCTTCCTCGATTAAACGATTTGCTGCCCGAGGATTAAAAACAATCTCCCTTTTTATTAACTCTCCAGCTACAAAAGGTTTAAATAATTCTAAAGCCATTTTCTTTGGCAAACCGCATTCATGGATTTTTAATTCAGGACCAATAACAATTACTGAACGACCTGAATAATCTACCCTCTTTCCTAAAAGATTTTGACGAAAACGACCTTGTTTTCCTTGCAAAATATCAGCTAAAGAACGCAAAGGACGATGCTGTGCTGAATGCATAGGAGTGGTACCAGAACCTTTTCTTATTGAATTATCGATTAGAGCATCCACTGCTTCCTGCAGCATTCTTTTTTCATTTTTAATGATAACTTCTGGTGCCTTAAGTTCTAATAATTTCTTTAGACGATTATTACGATTAATAACTCGACGATAAAGATCATTTAAATCAGATGTAGCAAATTTTCCCCCATCCAATTGAACCATTGGACGTAAATCTGGAGGAAGGACAGGGAGCATAGTTAAAAACATCCATTCTGGACGTGTTTTTGATTGTAAAAATCCTTTTGCTAATTTTAAACGATTAAGATTTTTTTTATCAGCTAATTTTGTCGTTGATTTTTTTCCAGTTTCTTCTTCTAGCTCATGAACTAATTTTTTAAGATCTATTTGCTCCAAGAATTTTCTTACTGGTTCACCTCCTGTTTCTGCTGTGAAAACTTCTCCATATTTTTTTGAAAGGGTTAAGTAATCAATTTCAGAAAAAATAGATTTTGGTTTTATTATATCTAATCCTGATCGCGCTTGATTGCGAGATCCTGTTAATTCTTTTTTCTTATCTTTAGGCCATGTTTTTAATTTTGATTCATATTCAATATTTATTTCATCTAAAGCCATCTTTTTTGCAGTTTCATCCACAGAGGTAACAATATAACTGTTGTAATAAATTACCCTCTCCAAAGCAAGCATTGGGACATCAAGTATTAAAGCAATTCTAGAAGGAATGCTTCGTAAAAACCAAATATGAACCACTGGGGTGGCTAATTTAATATGACCCATTCTTTCTCTACGAATGAAAGAGCGAGTTACTTCTACTCCGCAACGATCACAAACAATACCTTTATAATGAGCTCCTTTATATTTTCCGCAAGAACATTCATAATCTTTTACTGGTCCAAAAATTTGCTCAGAAAAAAGACCTTCTTTTTCTGGTTTTTGAGTACGATAATTTATTGTTTCAGCCTTAGTAACTTCTCCATATGACTTATTGCTTTCCATATATGACCAAGATAAAATTTCTTCCGGGGAAGCAATCTTCAAACCAAGCGCTTCAAAATTATTAATCTTTTTTTCTGAATCTTTTAACATAAATTATTTAAATTATTCTGAAAATTTCTAAATAGATTACTCTTGTTTTGTCTCTTCATCTGCTTTTACTCCAATTAGATTTACGGACAAAGCTAATGATTGTAATTCTTTAAGAATCACATTAAAAGCAGCCGGAATATTTGGATTTTTAATTTTCTCGCCTGTAACTATTGCTTCATAAGCTGATCCTCTTCCAAACACATCGTCTGATTTTATCGTTATCATCTCCTGAAGTGCATAAGCAGCACCATATCCCTCTAATGCCCAAACCTCCATTTCTCCAAATCTTTGTCCTCCAAAATGAGCTCGTCCTCCCAAAGGTTGTTGAGTAATCAAAGAATATGGACCAATTGCTCTCATATGAACTTTATCTTTTACCATATGTTCTAATTTCATAATATACATTATTCCCACTGCCACATCTTTTTCAAAACGCTCACCAGTTTTACCATTATATAAAGTAATTTTCCCATCTTCTGGCAAACCAGCTTTAACAAGTTCTTTTTTAATATCATCTTCAGTAGCTCCATCTAAAGACGGAGTAACTGCTCTATATCCTAATTTTCGAGCTGCTAATCCTAAATGATTTTCAAAAACCTGACCTAAATTCATCCTACTACCAATTCCTAAAGGATTTAAAACAACATCAACAGGAGTTCCATCCTCTAAATATGGCATATTTTCTTCTGGAACAATAACAGAAATAACACCTTTATTCCCATGGCGACCTGATAGTTTATCTCCTGCCATTACTCTTCTTAACTCTGCTATTTCCACGCTTACGCTTTTAATAACTCCAATATTTAATTTATCACCTTCTTTACGAGAAAGTGTTTTTATTTTAACAACTCTACCCTGCCGAGACGGCTCAAGTTTTAAAGATGTATCTTTTATATCTTTCATTTGCTCTCCAAAAATAGCTTGTAACAATCTTTCTTCAGGAGTCAATTCTGCTTTTCCTTTAGGAGAAATCTTTCCAACTAAAATATCTCCGCCTTTTACTTCGGCACCTACCATTATTATTCCATCTTCATCAAGATTTTTTAATTTTTCTTCAGAAACATTAGGAATATCCCGAGTTGTAACTTCTTGACCTAATTTAGTTTCTACAACATCACAAGTAAATTCTTCTAAATAAACTGATGTGAAATTATCATTTTTTAAAACTCGCTCTGAGATAACAACGGCATCTTCATAGTTAGATCCAAAAAATGGCATAAAAGCAACTAATAGATTTTGCCCTAAAGCTAAATCTCCATTTTCTGTAGCTGATCCATCTGCTAATAATGTACCTTCTTTTATAACATCACCTTTTTTTACAACAGGTTTTTGCATTAACCAGCTGTTTTTATTGCTACGGCCAAAATTAATTAATTCATAGATTTTTTTCTTATCATCATTAGTTTTTATACTAATATGATTTGCATCAATTTCAACAACTTTTCCTTCAACATCACTAATTAAGCACTGGCCTGATTCAAAAGCAATTTTTCTTTCCATGCCAGTACCAACCAATGGAGCTTTTGGCCTTAAACAAGGAACTGCTTGCCTTTGCATATTTGCTCCCATTAAAGCTCTGTTAGATTCATCATGCTCCAAAAATGGTATTAAACTAACAGCAACAGAAATAATTTGTTGACAAGAAACATCAATTAATTCAACTTCAGTATTATGAATCAATGTTGGCTCTCCATTTACTCTTGCCCCTACCAATTCTTCTCTTATTTTTCCCTTTTCATCAACATCGACAGTACCATGAGCTATTTTATACTTTAATTCATCAAAAGCATTAAACCAAACTATTTCATTGGTGAGCCTAGAATCTTTCACCTTAATATAAGGAGTTTCAATAAAACCAAATTCATTTAATCGAGCATAAAGAGACAAAGAAAGAACCAAGCCAATATTTTGTCCTTCAGGGGTTTGAATAGGACACAAACGCCCATAATGACTAGTATGAATATCTCTAACTTCCAATCCTGCCCTTTCTCTTACCAAACCTCCCGGACCCATACAAGTAATTTTTCTTTTATGCTCTAGTTCAGAAAGCATATTCATTTGTTCCATAAACTGACAAAGCTGAGAAACATTAAAGAATTCCCTAAGTACAGCTACTAACTGTCTAGGATTTATTAATTGTGCAGCTGTTAATGTCTCAGGATCTAAAGTCGCCATTCTGTCTTGAATTGTTCTACGCATACGCATCAATCCAACTCTAAATCTCTCTGCTAAAATTTCTCCAACAGCTTTTACTCTTCTATTACCTAAATGATCAATATCATCATCAATAGATTCTGGATCATCATTTAATCGAATTATTTCTTTAACAATCATTACAAGATCATTCAATGTTAAACTTCTTTCATCAATAGATGTATCAAGCTCAAGCCTCTGATTAATTTTATATCTGCCAACTTTAGCTAAATCGTATCTATCAGATCGGAAAAACATATTATTAATTAAATCATAGGCATTATCAAAAGTAGCTAATTCTCCAGGCCGTAAATGGTGATAAATTTCAACATATCCCTCTTCTTGATTAGTCGATAAATCTTTCTTTAATGTATTCTCAATATATTTAATAGGAGATTTTTCCTCTTCTGCTTTAAAAACTTTTTTAATATCTTCATTTGTCTTCAAACCAAAAATTCTAAACAACGCGCTTATTGGCACCTTCCTTTTTCTATCTATTTTTACACTAATAACCCCATCGCTATCAGTTTCAAATTCTAACCAGGCCCCATGATAAGGGATAAGTTTTGCTCCAAATAATCTTCTGCCTCTAAAATTTACAGAAGAAAAATATACTCCTGGAGAACGATTGATTTGAGATA
>Ga0268276_1001562_pt1 | contig 21988 bp, 27 predicted proteins | sample saktaG_4_FD_190145 | JGI IMG/M metagenome (GOLD analysis project Ga0268276, IMG submission 190145) | Saline water microbial communities from Sakinaw Lake, British Columbia, Canada - sak_2010_1_5_45m | ecosystem: Environmental > Aquatic > Non-marine Saline and Alkaline > Saline ... | reverse complement strand
AAAATGAACCTTCAATTTTATACTGAGAAACTTGCACATTCTGAAGAATATAAAAAGTTTATGAAAAAGCATAAAGATGCTTATTTTTATTCTGGATTTTTTAGTGTTGATAAAGAAGGAAAAGATAATCAAGTTCATTTAGATTTTTTTATACTAAATTCTGAAGAGGTTTTTAGTTTTAGGGTTGATGGTCAAGAGATTGTTTTATCTCCAATAACAATATATGATGAAAAGGTTCCTGAAAAGATTTCAAATAAACTAGATGTTGATTTTGGTTTTTATGAGAATTTAATTTTAAAAGAAATTGAAAATCAAAAGATTAAAAATAAAATTCAAAAGTTTTTATTTAGTTTACAAAGATTAGAAAATAAAGATTATTTGATTGTAACATGTTTTTTATCTAATTTTGGATTAGTTAAAATGCATATTTGTTTAGAGGATAATAAGATATCTCATTTTGAGAAAAAATCTATATTTGACATGGTTAGTGTTTTTAAGAAAAAATAATCAGGGATTTATTGAATAATTGCCTATTTTGGGCATTAATTGCAAATATTCTAATTCTATGTCCAATCTTTCAAACCAACCAAAAAGTCTTTTTAATGGATTAAGATAATCTTTTAAGATTTCTCTATGAGATTTTTGAGAATAATTTAATTCAACCATTTGTGTACATAGGTTGATTGCTTTTCTATTTTTTATTAGTTTTTCTAGATTAACTTTAGGCATAGTTTATTATGGGTGTTAAGATATTTAAATATTTATATTCCGAATGGTTCTTGAAAAATATTTGCTATATTTTTTGCTTCTTGTCTTTCTTGGACTTCTTTTTCTGTTTTTTTAAATATATAATTATATGCTTTTTTTCCTTTTTTCCCAGCAAGATATGCTTCATGGATAATTCCTTTAGCAATTCTACTTGTTCCAGACCCCATATTTGAGATTGAAGTGCAATATTTTATTAATTGACTTTTTTCTTTTTCTGGAATATTCATTGAGGTCAGTTTTTGATATATTCTTTTTCTTGTATTTCTATATAGTTTAAGCATATTTTTTGCAAGGAAATTTAATATTTAAATGTTACTATTTTGTCATGACATTACTTTTCAATAATAAATATTAAATTTGCTTTATGTGGTATTTTTTTGATTATTTTAAATCCAATTTTTTCTAATAATTTTCTGAGTTCTTGTTCTTCATATAAATAATAAAATCTTTTCCCTTTATCTCTCCAATTTATGAACTTTTGTTTTGATGCTTTTTTGAATCTTTCTGAATTTTTATCCCAAACTTCTATATCTGCTTTAGCACCTTTTTTTAATGTCCTGTAAATTTCTTTAAATGAATTTTCTCTTTGTTTTCTTCCTGGAATACAATGTATTGCTGCGACACATATTGTAGCATCAAAGAAATTATTTTTAAAAGGTATTTTTTCTAAATTTGATTTTGTTATATTTATCTTTAATTTAAGTTTTTTTGCACGTTCTAATGCGAAATCTAACATTTTTTGTGAAAAATCTACTAAATATATTTCTTTGTCTTTAGTTTTTTTTACTTTTAGAAGATTTCTACCTGAACCAGAACCGAAGTCTAATATTTTCCCTTTTGAATTGTCTATGAAATTTGTTGCATTTTCTGACGGATTTGTCTTAAATTCATGCCATTCTTCTGCAATATTATCCCATACTTGTTCTTGGTCTGGTTTCTTCATATATTTTAGAATATTTGGGTTATTAAAAAGTTATTTAAATTTGGTCTTTGAGGACTAGGTTTTTATATTCTAAATGAGATATGGTGTTATGAAAAAAGAGATAAAATCCAAACCCAAGATAAAACCTAAGTTAAAAAAAGATATAGCTGTTAAAAAGAAAAAAGGAGATAAATTAAAAGAAAGTAAAGTAAAGAGTTTTTTTTTAAATAGAAAATTTATTCTTATTATTATTGGAGTAATTTTATTATTGACTATTTTGTTGTTTGCAACAAAAGCATATCTTTATTTTCGTTTTCTTATAGGAAATGGTTTTGTAGTAACTTTAAACTCAGAAAAGACAAACTTTTTTCTACAACATAATGAGCAAGATAATGTTGTTTTAACTTCGCAAGTTTTTTCTAATGCCTTTTGTACTTCTAAATGTTCTTCTACATTTGTAAATCTGGGTTCTGGGGAGATTTTAGAAAAAAAAGAATTTAATTTAAAGCCGACAATAACAAATATACAAGAATACAATATAACTGCAGATAAAATTGGAAATGGGCAAGATTTGTATAGGTTTGAGATTAAGTGCGAGGCTATTAAAAGTACTTTTTGTGAGACAAGCGATGAAGTAAAGACGAGGAGTGTTTTGATTACTTTAGATTATGATCTCAATGCCGACGAAAAAATAAAACAAAAAGAATTTGGTGAAATTATTTCTTTAGGAATTGAGAATATTTCTTATTTGGATTTTAATTTTTTGGAATTAAACAATAGTTTTTTGAATTTAATGGAAAATAATAATGCTATTGATCTTTCAGAAGAAATAGAAAATTTGTCTAATTCTATCTCCCTAATTAATCAAACTTATATGGATTTAGAAGAATTATGGATTAATTATGATTATGCTTCTATAGGGGAAATCATCAATGCTTCTGAAGATTCTTTGAAAGAGGTTAAGGAGAATCTTAATGATTTTAATGAGACAGTTTATAATTTGGTATTGGAAAATAATTATTTATTTGATAATTTAAGTTATGCTAAACAAAAATTAAATGAATTTAAATTACTTAATGTGTCTTTTAACGATACCCTTCAAATAGATTTGTTAATAGATGAATTTAATTCTATTGTTGAAAATAAAGATAATTATTCTTTAATTTATTCATTTGTGTCAAGTTTAGATTTGAATTTTACAACGCCTGATTGTTGTTTTGCTTCTGGAAATATTGCTAACTTTAATTTTTCTAAAATTTATTTAAATTATTCTATAGAAATACCCACAAAAAGTCTTTTTGAGTCTCCTCCAGAGTGTTGTTTTCTTGATAATTGTGATGCTTGTTGTGATGATTGTGCTACAAATGAATCATTATATCCTATTGTGTTTGTTCATGGCCATAGTTTTAATCATAAAGTTTCTGCAGAATATAGTTTTGACACATTTGATGTTATGCAAAATGAGTTAGAAAAAGAAGGATATATTGGTTCTGGTACAATAATCTCAACTTCTGTTGATAGTGGTTTTTTGAGTAGAGCAAATTACCCTTTTACATTTAGGGCAAGTTATTATTTTGAAATTTATAAAAATTATAAATCTACTAAAATTATTGATACAAAGCAAGATAGTATTGATAGTTATGCAATTAGATTAAATGATATTATTAAAGAAATTAAATTTGAAACAGGAAAAGATAAAGTTATAATTATTTGCCATAGTATGGGTGGGCTTGTTTCAAGGAGATATTTACAAATTTTTGGTGAAGAAGATGTATCAAAGCTTATTATTTTAGGAACTCCAAATTATGGAATTAGCAAGAAAATCTATAATTATTGTAAATTATTTGGTGCTGATCAAGAATGTGATGATATGAATTCAGATAGCTTATTAATTAGTAAATTAAATCAGGCTGTTTTGAATATACCTGTTTATAATATAATTGGGCTTGGATGTGACATGGATGGTCAAGATGGTGATGGAATTGTTGAAAATTCTACAGCATATTTAGATTTTGCAAATAATTATTATATTAATGGTACTTGTCCTGGAACTATTAAGTTTCTCCATTTAGATATGGTTTATCCCGATAAGTATCCTGAAGTTTATGAAATTATTAAAAGTGCTTTAAGGGAATAAATTGATTTTTAGAAAAGGTTATAAATTCTTTTTCTTTTATTATTTTATGAAAAAGAAGTGGTTTTTAATTGCTTTAATTATACTTTTAATTATAGCCATTGTACTTATTCTTTGCCTTACACTTAAAAAAGAATATTTGAATTGTGCAATTGCTGGAGAAGTTTCTAAAAACCCTTCTGCAGGACCAAATAATATTATAAATAAACAATGTTGTAATGGTTTGGTTGAGATTCCAGGAGGGCTAAGTTATGCTCCAGATCATAAATATGCTGATGAAAATGGGTGTGATATGATATCTGGTGGAGGTATTATTTGTTCTGATTGTGGAAATAATAATTGTGAAGCTTGGGAAGATCCTTGTAATTGTCCTGTAGATTGTTCTGCATAATTTTTCTTAGAATATTTTAAATAACCTTATTCTGTGAAAAATATATGAAACAGCCAGATAAAACTAAAGGAGAAGTCCGTAAACCTACAAAGACTATTTCAGGTATAACTCCTGTTGCTGTTATGTTGCCTCCTCGTGCATGTAACCATGGTGGTTGTGTGTATTGTCCTAATTTAGGTGTTCCTCAAAGCTATACTCCTAAGAGTCCTGTTGTGATGCGTGCAAGTGTTTTAAAATATGATGCATATAAACAAGTTCGTGCTCGTTTGAAAGCTTTTGAAGCAATGAATCATCCTGTTGAAAAAGTTGAGCTTATTATAATGGGTGGAACTTTTTTAGAGTATCCTAAAGAATTTCAATATAAATTTATTAAAGGACTTTATGATGGTTTAAATGGTGTTAAATCTAGTACACTTAAATCTGCTCAATTGAAAAATGAAAAAGCAAGTTCAAGATGTGTTGCTCTTTGTGTTGAAACTAGGCCAGATGTTTGCATTGATTTTATTGATAGAATGAGAGAATGGGGAGTTACAAGAGCTGAATTAGGTGTTCAGATTATTGATGATGATATTTATAATAAAGTAAATAGAGGACATAATGTAAAAGATGTTATTGAAGCTACAAAAGCTTTGAAAAATGCAGGTTTTAAAATTGGATATCATTGTATGCCAGGTCTTCCAGATTCTAATATTAAAAAAGATTTAAAATTATTTGATAAATTGTTTAAATCTTCTGATTTTAAACCAGATCAATTAAAATTATATCCTTGTCAAGTTATGCCTGGGTCTGTTTTAGAAAAATGGTATTGGGATGGAAAATATAAACCATATTCAAAAGAGCAAATTGAAGAAGTTCTAGTTAAAATGTTGAAGAAAGTTCCAAGATATTGTAGAGTTATGCGTGTGATGAGAGAAATTCCACCTGAATATATTGTTGCAGGAACAATACATATTGATTTGAGAAAAAATATTGAAGAGGAATTAAGAAAAAATAAAGCTAAGTTAAAAGAAATTCGTTATAGGGAGATTGGATTTGCTTTGCGAGATAAAAGAGAACTTAATTTAGATTTAAGATTAAAGAAAACAAAATATAAAGCTTCTGGAGGAGATGAATATTTTTTAGAGATTGTAAACAAAGATGATGTTTTGTTTGGTTTGTTGAGGTTGAGAATATTTAAAGGAGATATACAAACCTCTCCATCCACTTTTTTACCTACTTCTTCTACAACCCAGCCCCAATCTGTTAATGTTAAAACGCAAGTTAATAATGATAATAAAATTAATATTAATATTAATATTAGAGATAATAAACGTAGAAAAGCAATAATTAGAGAAGTTCATGTGTATGGTCAAAGTTTAAAATTAGGTGAAGAGGGTAAATTTTCCCAACATTGTGGTTTAGGTAAATGGTTAATTTCAGAAGCTGAGAAAATTGTTAAATCTAATAGAATTAAAAGTTTGAGTATTATTTCCGGGATAGGTGTGAGAGAATATTATGAAAAATTAGGTTATATTTTAGAAGATACTTATATGATTAAAAAAATCTAATCTCCTTCAATTATATCTTTGAGAGAAATATTATTTCCTTTAGTTGGATTTATCATTTGTTTTTCTTTTGAAAAAGGTACTTTATTCTTTTTTATTAAGTATAGATTTTCTTCAACTTTTTTTGTTTTTTGAGGTATTCTTTTTATTTCTAGTTGGCAAGCTTGCCACCAGGTATCATATTTTATTTTTAAATTATTTAATCCTGAGAGAATTTTATTAAATTCTGAATAATTTTTTATTACATTTAGGTCAATAAATGCTTGACCTAGTTCATGGTAAGATACAATTATTTCTTTTTCAAATAAATAAGAATCTATTTTTGTTCCAAAAAAATAATCTCTTAGTTCTATTGCTAATTCTTCTGTAGGTTCTGTGCTTGGAATAGTTGTTATTAAATCTAGAAGTAAAGTAGGATCTTTTGTTTTGTTTTGTTTATGTTCTTGTTTTTCTTTTGCTAATTTTTCTAATAAATTTTTTGCCATAGAAATTTATAATTAAATTGTTTATAAGGGTTGCTGTGGTTTTAGGAGAATTTTATAACTCTTTACTTAATTCCCATAAGGTTTCAAAATGTTCCTTAAAGCTTTTTGTTAAATTTTGGTCTTCAATTAATATGCTTATTGGTTCTATTGATTCTGAATTAAGAAAAAAAGCAACTTTGTTTCCATATATATTTATTGCAATTGGAGAAGTAAATATTTTTGGAAGTATTTTAATTTTGATTGGATTGTATTTATTAAATTGTTTGGCGACTTCAATATCTTTGTTTAAAAATAACATTTTTAAGGGTATTTTTTTCTTAATTCTTCTTAGATGATAATTCTCTAAGTAATTTGAGATGATTTTAGAAGGTTTGTGTGCATTTAGTACATATTGTTCTTTTTTATAATTTAATTTATCTTCAAAAATAAGTTTTTTCCCATTTTTCCCAAAATATACTTGGATTTTAGATTGGTCTTTATTTTTTCTTTCTAAAAGAGAAGGTAATATTTGTTCTATACTTTGCTTTTTTTCTTCTAAAATGTTTAATATTTTTTTTGGATTAATTGCTTCGAATATATTTCTATTATTTATGTTTATTAATGATATAAACCCTTTATTTTTTAGCATCTCAATAGAATCGTATACATTTCTTCTATGTATTTTTGTTTTTCCACATATTTTTCCTATTAATGAAGGTCCTAGTTCTAATAAAGCTAGATAAATCTTTGTTTCATTTTTAGATAATCCAATTTCTTGAAGTGTTTCTTGAATCATAAATTGTTCTAATATAGTTTATTTATAATAATTGTGGTGGTAAAAGTTACTACAATAGGTTATATATTTGCTTTTGAGTTTAAAGTTTATGACCGATGTAATTCCTTATATAAAAATTAATATTGTAAGAAAAAAATTTGGAGAGACAGAACCAGATAAATATTATATGGAAACAACTACAAATAAAGGATTTAATACTAATGGCAATTTAGAAAATGATAAAGTTCTTTATGAGGCTATAGGAAAGAATTTGAAACTTCATGGGGTTAAAGAATTAAATTTGAAAATATTTCTGAGAAGCAATATTTTTTCCTTGGAAATAATTAGATTAGAAGATTATAAGAGAAATTTTGAAGAGGACTTTGATGAAATCGGTGAAACTGGATTGAGAAGATTAGAAGGAAAATTACTTGTTGAAGGTTATAATATTAGTCAAAGGATACAAGTAATTGGTGGAGGGACATATGAAAAGTGAAAAAAAAGATAAAGTAATTTTTCAGATTTATGACTCTGAGAGAAACTTTTTAGGATATAAAGCAGATAGTTTTTGGAACCTTTCTGAAAAAAGGAGTTTTGCTAAAGAACATCCTTTGAAAGATGCTTCTATTTATTCAAATTTATTCAAAAATTTATTGTATTTTTGCAATATGGATTCTGCTGATGGAGGTTATAAGAATGTTTATGCGGAATATATTAAATGTGAAGGTGCGAAATTAAATGAAGAAGGCCAATTAGAAGTTTTTGTTGAAGATATAGGCACAGGAGAATTTATCTTAAAATATGTTTTATTTAAAGATAATCTTGGAAAATATAAAATAAAGAAATCTGAACAAAGTTAAAATGAATAATCAAGAAAATGCTAGTAGGACAAGCCCCTTAGAAGATATAATGAGTGCTTTTCCAGTTCAGAAAGGGATTTCTGATTTTTATTATTCTTTAACAAATAAATTAAGAGAGATTAAAGGGGTTGATAAGAGCGTCCCAATTTATTCTGCTGGTTTTTGTGCAGATATGATCTTTGAGCATATTGTAAAATATGAACAATGGTGGGAAACTTTTAGTGCTTCTGAAATTTATGAGCTTGGAAACATGAATATAGGAATTGATTATGTTTGGAAAGGAAATCCGAATAAAAAAGGAATGATATACAGGCCTTCCACATATGCGGTTATTGATCAGTGCAATAATCTTTTTAGGAAAGGTGGTGGAAAGTATTTTTTTGAAGATGCTTTTGAATATGATCCGGGCAATCCCCCTAAACTTATGGAAGATGAATCGCTCTTGATAACAATTTTTCATCCAAAAGATAATTTTGATGAATTTGTTAAAAATAAATTGAAAAATGGATATTAGAAGACTTTTTATATAATTTTAATTTAGATTTAATATGAAACACATAATTGCATCTGGACCTGTTATAATTGAAAATGGAAAACTGATGGTAAATAAAGATAATAAAGATGATTTTTACAAACTTCCAGGAGGAACAATTGAAGAAAATATTGAAAATTTAGAAGAAGCATGTCATAGAGAAGTAAAAGAAGAAAATAATGCTGAGGTTGAAATAATTAAACCTCTTCATCCAATGATACTATGGAAGAATCCTCAATCTGGTGAGAAAATGTGTATTGTTTTGATTCATTATTTAGCTAAATTAAAAAATAAAAATGAGCTTAAACCAATTTATCCTATTCAGGAGATTCAATGGTTAAGTATTGAAGAAATTAAAGCTGGAAAACATAATATTGCTCCAAATATTAAGTTTTTAATTGAGAAGGGAGATATTTGTTAGGTTGTTTAAAGAAAATATTAATTAAATCCCTTTTCTCCTAAACTTCTTAGAATATGCTTTATTTCTTCTATTGTTTTTTGTTGTTCTTTTTTATTTGACATTCTTACGAATTTTATTATTAATTCTTTTAAATCATCTATCCCTAAAACTTTTAATAAATGCCCCTGTACTAGAAAATAGAATCTAAAATTTTCATATCTTATTTCTTTTATTAATAATCCTTGAACTTGTCCAAGTTCTTTTCCTTTTTTAGGATCTGTTTTTAGAGAATTTATTAATTTAAATATTTTTTTTGATTCTTCTTTAAATTTTTTATATATTTCTTTTTTTAGACTATTTGTGATAATTACTTCGGCCATTTTTTATTGGCCTCTTCTATTGCCTCTTCAATTGTGATGCATCCTTCTTTAGACATTAATATGTCTTGAAACATTCTTTGAACAGCGCTTTTATGCAGTCTCTCTAATATGTCTGCGAAGGTTTCTCCTTTATTTCCAAATTCACTAATTTTATTTTTTAATGTTTTTGGTAAAGCAATTGTTGTCATTTCCATACATATATAATAATTATAATGGTTATAAATGTTATGGTTTTTATAATACTAAACAATAATTTCACCCAGCTGCCATTGTTTTAAAATAAATCTAGATGTTTTGTCTTCATTTACTTTTCCGCCTTTTTTTAGAAAACCTTTGATTTTACCTAATTGTTCGATTAAATTTTCTGAATCCTCTGCTTTTAGTTTATAATGTTCTTGAAGTATGTTTGGGAATTTTTGCATTAAATCTTGAACAACCATGTCTGGTTCTTTAACTTGAGTATATGATTTTCCTCCAAAAAGAGTGTGGGTTGCTATTTTTTCTTTTTTTGTTGTAGAATATTGGTCTTCAGGAATTACTCCTGGAGTATCTAATAAAACAATGTTTTCAGATAATCTTATTTTTTGTACACCCTTTGTAAAACCTGCATCAGACCCTACACCTGCAGCCTTTTTACCTGCTAAAAGGTTTAAAATTGAGGATTTCCCAGTATTTGGATAACCAATTACACCTACTTTTATTCTTTTTTCATCTGTTTCTACAATTTTTTCACCCTTTAATGTTCTTGTTTCAATTTTCTCAATTGTCTTAGCTACTCTTTTGATTAAATCTCTTAAATCTTTTATTTTTTCTCTATTTTTACATGAAATAGAGATTTTTGGAGATATTTTTATTTTATTGATTTTTTCAGGTGTTGTTAAATCTGATTTATTTAACACATAGATTATTTTCTTTTTTTGTTGTCTTATTTGAAGTTCTAAATCTAAGTTTCTTGTTTGGGTAGGAAATCTTGCATCTAAAATTTCAAGAACTATGTCTGAAGTATCAACTATCTTACTAACTAGTTCAGGATATTTTTGCCTTTGTTTAGTCATTTTAGCAAGATGTCCTGTTCTTCTGGATGAAAAACTATATCTTGGTCTCATATTTTTATTAGGATTTTAATGTTTTTAGAGGTTTGGATTTAATGTTTTTTAATTGAATTTATTTTAAACCACTTTTGATTTGTTTAATGTTTTTGAAATTTATAATCTATATGTTTCACATATATATTATCTTTGTATAGATATGTAGAGAATATGTTTTATCGTCGAAAGTTGCAAAATTCTATGGAAAAATATATAAATGGGAGGATGTTGTAGAAACTACAACTTAAATTTTGTAAAAAATTAAGAAAAATGGAAAATTTAAATGGAACTAAAATTGAAGGCCCTTTACAAAAAAAGTTAAAAATTGCAATTTTGCATCATGATCTAGAACCTGCAGAATTAAAATTTAGAGAAATGTTTCAACAAAAAGGATGTTTTGTTGATTTTTTAGATATAAGAAATATTTCAGAAGAACACCTTTTAGGATATGATTTTGTTTTTAATAGAGTTTATAGCAGTGTTGCATCTAGAGACTATATTATCCTAAATAAAACCCTTTGTTTCTTGAAATTTTTAGAAGATAAAGGTATTTTTTGTGCTAATTCTTTTAAAGCTTCTTTAGCTGATTATAACAAATTTGAATTGTTTAATTTTTTATCTAAATTTGGAATTCCTACTCCTCCGACTATATTTGTTTCTTCTAGGCATGCAATAGAAAAACATGCAAAAGAGGCAATTAGTAATTTTGGGCTACCTATTGTGGTGAAAAGGAATTGTGGTGGAAAAAGCTATCAAGTTACAAGGGCCCATTCTTTTGAAGAATTAATTCAAATTCTTAATGAGATGTTTGATTTAGCAGAAGAACAGAAGTATTATGCAGGATTTATTCTTCAGAAGTTCATTAAGTCTATCAAAGATCATGATTGTAGGGTGGGGGTGGTGAATGGCGAATTTGTATTTTCTTATGCTAGAAGTTATATTGCAAGAAATTCTGAAGATAGGTGGATGTCTTCTACTTCTGGAGGATCTTATGAATTTCCTTATCTTGTAAGTGAGGCAGAAAAAGATATTGCAATTAAGGCTAGTCTTGCTATAGGTGCTTGTTTTTCTGAATCAGATATCATATTTACTGAAGATGGTCCATATGTTATAGAAGTAAATCCTAGTCCAGGATATTTTGTAGATAGTTTTGATGATCTTGAAAGAATGGATACTCTTGTTAATAAACTTCTTGACTCCCTTAATCCCTTGCCAAAATCCAACACGCAAGAAATTCAAGAAGTTCAAAACATTCAAGAACTTGAGGTTTATTATTAAAATGAGAGTTACTTTGAGTTTATCTCAAGAAGCAATTGATTTGTATAGAAAACAGAGAATTTCTGGTAAAGGCCGCCTTTGTTCAAGGTTTCTTGCAGATTCTTTTATTAAAAGAGGACATGAATTAAAATTAATTGATCCTCTTAAAATTTATGAAAAAAATAATCAAATATTTGCTAAAGAATCTTTAAATTTTAATAAGTATGTTGGAGGATTTTATGGAAAAACTGAAAATTATCCTTTATCTGGAGATGTTTTTTTCGTATATAATCTTGGAGAACAAGAAGGGCCAAATGTTTCTGAAAATTTTTTAAAATCTTTATATTCTTTAGAAAACCAATATTTTAGTGTACTTAATAGTGCTGAAAGCACTTCTTATGAATTTAAACCAAAACAAAAATCCTTAGATTTACCTTGGATACCTGAATTTAAGGTTAAATCAAAATCAAATTTAATTTCTTTATTAAAATCTGGAAAACAAATAATAGCTAAACCAGTTATTGGTCTTGGGGGCCAGGGAATTGTGTTTTTAAATGATTTAAAAAAAGTAGATTTTATTTTTAAAAAAGGTCTTTCTAACTTTTTTTATGAACAATTTGTTCCTGCTGATGAAGAAAGAAGATATATTTTTTTAGATAATCAATATGTTATTGGAAGAAAATGCGGAAAATTTGGACTTCCTGGAGAAGAGCATTTTTCTAGTGTAAATCTTATGGAAGGAATTCCAAAAGAAATTGAATTAGCAAGAAAAATAGTTAAAGATACGGGAATGTTTTTTTGCGCTGTTGATTTTAGGGGAGATTATTTATTGGAAATTAATGGTTCTGGAACAGGCGTGGCTCCTCCAGATCCAGAAGAAGTTGAACAATTAGATATTTATAATTTGTCTGGACCTGTTGTTATGGCTGTTGAAAAGCATATTCAAGATAAGATTCTTAAAATCAAGGAAGGAAAATGAAAAAAGCGTTTTTAGTAGCTACTTCTGGAAGCATAAGTAAAAAAAACCTTAATTTTGCAAAGAGAAAATTGCGTGATTTCGGGTTTGTAGAAGACCATAGACAAGATATTTTGTCTGAATATTTATTTTATGCTGGAAATTATAAAAGGAGAGCGCAAGAACTAAATGAAGCTTACAAGTCTTTTGCTGAAGTTATTTTTTCAGTTCGTGGAGGGGGTGGAGCAGTGCATCTTTTACCTTTTTTAGATTATAATGAGATTAAAAATTCTAGAAAAATTCTTGTTGGTTCTAGCGATGTAACAATTCTTTTAAATACTCTTTTTCAGAAAACTAAGGCTAGATGCCTTCATGGCCCAAATATTGGAAAAACCAAAGGATTTCATAATAAAACTATTAATTGTTTGTTAAATGCTATAAATAAGAAAAATTATTGTGTTTTATTTAAAGATAAGGATGTTCTTTGTAAAGGTTTGGCTAAAGCTCCAATTGTTGGAGGAAATTTAGAATTGTTAGGAAGATCCTTAGGCACTTCTTTTGAAATAAAAACTTCTGGCAAAATTGTTTTTTTAGAAGATTATAGTATGAAATCTTGGAGGGTTTTTGATATTCTTTGGCAACTTAAATTGGCTGGGAAATTTGATAATGTTAAAGGAATTATCCTAGGTTATTTTACAAAATGTGGTAAAGATATTTATAAATATCTTTTTGAATTTTTTAAAGATTTTAAAGGTCCTGTGGTTTTTCATCAACCAATTGGTCATGAAGAACCAAATTTAACTATTCCTTTAGGAGAAATTTGTACAATTGATACTGAAAAAGGTTATTGGAGGATTACTTTTTCTTAATTTTTTGACATTATCTTTAATTTTTAGTATTTTCAAGTTTTTTAATGAATTAAGAGGATTTTAATTGTTTTTTTAATCAAAAATACACCCCGACCGAATCAGAGAGTATCTGGACCAAAGTCATGGGACTCTTTTATTTTTGATATTTGTTTTTTTAATTTTGGAATATCTTTTTTTATAATGCCCCAAACAATATCTAAATCAACCCCAAAATAATGATGAATCATTTTGTCTCTTGTTCCTGCAATTTCTTTCCATTCAACTTCTTTATATTTGTTTTTTGTTTTATCTGAGATATTTTTAACAGCTTCTCCAATTATTTCTATTTCTCTTGTTATTGCACTTTGTTTTAATCTGCTTGAATTTAATTCATCTTTGTCCATGTTTTTTGAAAATTCTCCCACTGCTTCAATACTTTCTAAAATGTGTTTAATAAAAATTAAATCTTTTTTTTCATTCATATTATTTTTACCTCTTGATTTAATATCCTTTGCTTTAAAAGAGGATGCAGAGATTTATAACTAATTAAATCTACTTTTTTATTTAATTGTTCAGATAATTTTATCTGTAATCCTGCAAATTCAAAACCCATTTTTTCTCTTGGTTGAATTAAAATATCAATATCGCTATTTTTCTTTTGTTCTCCACGAGCATAACTTCCAAAAATGCCTGCTTTTTTGATGTTGTTTTGTTTTAGAATTTTTACTATTTGAGATTTTAGTTCTTGAAATTCATTTCCTTTTCTTTTTCTTTTTTCTTCATATAGTTTTTTGTCTGCTAGAACTTCTTTTTGTTTAAGTTTTTCTTGGGATAAGTCTACTCCAAGATAGATTTTCTTTTTTGATATTTTTTCTTTGTTTCTTATGGAGAGAACTCTATAATAATACTTTTTCTTATTTCTTGTTTTAATTTCTGTGAATACCATATGTATTTGTGGGTCTACATATTTATAAATGTTGTGATGTAGACCCATTTTGGTTGTGAAGAAAGTGTTTGTGTAAAAGCTCACGTAAAGTTAACAAATTTAAGAACGCCCCGACCGTATACCGAGTCATTGTGGCATCTTCGAGAGAATCGCTTATTCTCATTAAATTAATCATATTTTCCATCGCTGTTGTGTGCGATGGCAATGATTTATAAATCTTGTCGAAAGAGATATTTATTCACTTCTGGATTCAAAATCTGAAAAGTTTTTCATAATCTTTATGATTCATCCAATCAAGAATAATAGCTAAAACTTCTATTTGATTGTTTGTTATTGTATATAATAATCTCCAATCTTTTCTTAAATTGTATATCCAGAGATTATCTATTTTATACTTTTTGATTAGTTCTTTTGGAATAAGTTTTTTCTTAACATTTCTTCCAAAAAATGCATTGTTTTTTATTGATTTCAAAGCGTTTTCTATTTCCTTGAATAGTCTTTTGTCCTCAGATTCCAAATTTTTAAACACTTCTTTTAATTCATTATTTACAAAGATTACTTTGGATTCCATTCTAAATCCTTCCTGTTTTTGTATTTTTCATATAATTCTGGATTCCAGATGTAAACAATATATCCTTTTAGATCATAGGCTATTTTTAATGAATTTTCAAGATATTCCATTATCACTTGAAATGTTTGCCACATTACTTTTTTTGGAAGTTTATTAAAGAGTTCTGTTTTTTTGAATTCTCCTGAGTTTTTATCAATGAATTTTTCTACCATTAAAACTGTTTGAAGTGTTGGGCTTCTAGCTAATTCGTTAGTTTCAAAATATGGTTTTTCTTTTTTTATCTGAGATTGCATGATATAATCAATTGATATTACTTTATAAATATTGTGATGTGGGCCTTTTTTTGTTGAGATTAGATTGATGGTTGGTGTTAAAATAATTAACTCTAAAATGGTAACATATCGAAAAGTTTATAAAGGAATATATTGTAGTAGTTTTAACTCAAAAGTAGTATAAAACATAAGAAAGTAAAATAAAATGACATTAAAAATACCAAAAACAATTCATGGAATAGATGGGAAAAAAGCATATGAGAGAATTGTAAATGGAATTCCAGAAGAGCAAACTCCAATCGTTCAACCTATTCAAAACCCAATAATGAATTCAACAGAGGATTTCATTTATGTTCCATCAATAAATCTTTATGTTGCAAAACAAAGAACTTTATTAAATTCAAATTACAATGAATGTCAAGAAAGTTTACATAAAGAAAATTCAAAAATGTTAACAATTCCTGAATTTAAAGAATTTTTGAATTATACTAAGGATAATTTTTTAGATATTTATAATGAAATTACAGAAATTAGAAATCCATGGAGATCAGAATGGCTTGATGCAGATTTTAAAGTTGAAAATAGAGATTTATTTGTGCATTATCATGTTTTTGAAAATAATAATATTGTAAGAAAAAAAGAAAAATTAGATAAAGATATTTTAATGGAAGATAAAACTCCTGGAATTTCACTTGATGGTTGGTTAAAAGATTCAATAAAGCAAGGATTGCCTAAGCAAAATATTGCGTCTGGAAATTTATATTATTGGTTTCCTAGAAGTGATAATAATTCAGTCGCGGGGTTCTATGCTGATGGTGGTAGGGCTAGCCTTTATTGCGACTGGTATCCTTCTAGTCAGGATTCCAGTCTCGGGGTACGAGCTGCGAAGCAGCGAGTTTAATTCAAAGCTCGCTTGGAATATATAAATATGCTAAAAATAAGGAAAACAAAATGAATAAAATAAAACAACTTGAATATAGGTTAAATCAAGAAAAAAATAAGTATGGATTAGTTGGAGCTAAACCTGCAAGAGTGCAAGAATTTGATGATGCAGAACATGAAATTTCTGCACATATAAATCCTTATGATTGGGGAATTGAAGTAAATTTAAAAACAGGGTATAATCCAATTCAAGATGACAGGCAAAAAAGATATGCTAGAGTCAAAAAAATTAAAGATGGTTTAGAAACAGTTGTTTTACAGGTTGGATCTGGTCATGAAGTAGCACATTGGGAATTACCCCTTGGATCTGAAAGAGGTTGTCCAATGGATGTTTATAATCACGATAAAATTGTTGAAGGGATAAAAAAAGGATTGCCTGAAGATAAAAATTCTGATAAAATTGCAGGGTATGTTGCAAATATGTTTGAAGATACTTTAATTAATCCAAGAGTAAAAGAATATTTTGGAGATTTTTCAGGACAAATTTTGTTTTGGGATGGACAAGGATTAAAAATAGAAGAAAACACAGGGAAAAAAGGATTTACACCATTATATGAAGCATTTGTTAAAATAAATCTACATTTATTTGGGGATAAATGGGATAAAGTTTTTTTAAAAAGACATTATACAAATTCTTCTGAAGTTGAAAAAGTTGTTAAAAATGTTGTGAAAAGTTTAAATTTTCCAGAGAATATTCAAGATACTTCTATTTTGTTTAATAAATCTCAATGGCCAATCATGGCTGAAAAATATGCAAAAGCAATTTCAGATTTATTAGAAGATATGCCTCAAGAAAGATTATCTGCTTATGATTTTGTGCAAAATCAAGAAGGTTCTGGAGCTCCAGGAAAAAAACAACAAAAAACAGGGAATGGGGTTGAAGAAAAAGTTAAAACAAAAGAAGGAAAAGAAGAAATTGCTTATGGAAGATATAAGGGGGGAGAATCTCAATCTCCAAATTTCACAAGTTTTGAACAGTTAGATGCCTTGTATCAAAGACTAGCAAAAGCTATTCCTGTAAAAGTTGAAACAATTTCAAGAGAATCTTCAATGGAAATTTCCCCTTTGAATTATCGGGTTTTTGATTTTGAAAAAGATAATCCTTTAAAGATAAAAACTTCAAAATTCTTTTTTAATGAAGAAGGGTTTAGTTTTGCTTATCCAAACCAATTCTTAAACATAGATTTTAAACAAAAAATACAAAGAAAATCTTTTCCAAATTTTAAAATGGTTTTAGTTGATAATTCAGGGAGTATGAAAGATGGAATTAATGGCGATGCTGGGAACAAGGATTTTATTCCCTTTGGAGATAAATCAAAATATCACTTTGCTTTATTAGGGTATTTTGGAATTGAAAACTTTTTGCAAAAGCAAGGAATTGCACCATATATTAATCATGGGGTTTCTTTATTTTCTGATAAAACGAGATTTAAAAAAGGGACTTATAAGGAATTAATTGAAACAAGAAAACTTTTATTTGAACCTAATTGGGATGTAACTAATTTAGATGCAAATGTTTTAAAGCAAGCATTAGAAGGAGATGAAAGCTTCTTTTTGTCAATTTCAGACGGGGCAGTTTCAAACTGGAATTCAGAAAAGTCTGAGATAGAAAGACTTGTAAAACAAAATTATTATGCACATATTCAATTAGGGTCTGGAACTGAAATGACAAGAGATCTTGAGTCTTGGGGGATGCCTGTCTTTTATGTAAATTCTGGGCAAGATTTAACTAAATTAATGGTAGATATAACTAAGAATGTTTATCATCCTTTTGTTCAAGAAGCAAAAACAAACAACTAAAATGACATTAAAAATACCAAAAACAATTCATGGAATAGATGGAAAAAAAGCATATGAGAGAATTGTAAATGGAATTCCAGAAGAGCAAACTCCAATCGTTCAACCTATTCAAAACCCAATAATGAATTCAACAGAGGATTTCATTTATGTTCCATCAATAAATCTTTATGTTGCAAAACAAAGAACTTTATTAAATTCAAATTACAATGAATGTCAAGAAAGTTTACATAAAGAAAATTCAAAAATGTTAACAATTCCTGAATTTAAAGAATTTTTGAATTATACTAAGGATAATTTTTTAGATATTTATAATGAAATTACAGAAATTAGAAATCCATGGAGATCAGAATGGCTTGATGCAGATTTTAAAGTTGAAAATAGAGATTTATTTGTGCATTATCATGTTTTTGAAAATAATAATATTGTAAGAAAAAAAGAAAAATTAGATAAAGATATTTTAATGGAAGATAAAACTCCTGGAATTTCACTTGATGGTTGGTTAAAAGATTCAATAAAGCAAGGATTGCCTAAGCAAAATATTGCGTCTGGAAATTTATATTATTGGTTTCCTAGAAGTGATAATAATTCAGTCGCGTGGTTCAGTGCTGCTGTTGATGGGGCGTACCTTGTTTGCGACAGGAGTCCTTCTGTTCGGGGTTCCAGTCTCGGGGTACGAGCTGCGAAGCAGCGAGTTTAATTCAAAGCTCGCTTGGAATATATAAATATGTTAAAAATAAGGAAAACAAAACTTTTTTTAAAGAGAACTTGCTTTGTATTGGGTCCTGGAGATTTTACTTTTCTTTGAGCAAGAAATGTAAAAGAGGACTACATGTCAATTTATTAGTACATTATTTAAATTTATTTTAAGTCATGAAATTCAACCTTGACAAAACAGCAAATAAAAATTATTGCAAAACTTGAAAAGGTGGTGGCAGATTAATCTGATAATTGATAAATTGGCTAAAATGGTCGCGAGGTTCAATGCTAATGATGATAGGGCTAACCTTAATTGCAACAGGAATCCTTCTAATCAGAATTCCAGTCTCGGAATAGTTCTTCTCCAGGGCCCTGCTCAAAAAATTCCTAATAATATGTACTCTAAAATAATTTCATTAAATAATTTAATTCTTGCTTATAAAAAAGCAAGAAAACATAAAACAAAAAAAGATTATGTGAAGGAATTCGAAAAAAATCTTTTATCTAATTTAAAAAAACTCCAAATAGAATTAAAATTACAAACTTATTTTCCAAAACCACTCAAAAAATTTATATTAAGAGATCCGAAAACCCGTAAAATTTCTAAATCTCATTTTAGAGATAGGATCATTCATCATGCGTTAATAACTATTATTGAACCTATTTTTGATAATATCTTTATTTATGACTCTTGCGCCAATAGAAAAGGTAAGGGAAATTTATTTGCATTGGACAGGTTTAAAAAATTTCAGAGAAAAGTTACAGATAATTTATCAAAAGAAGGTTTTTGTCTTAAGGCAGATATAAAGCATTATTTTCAAGAGGTAAATAGAGATTTTTTGGTTAGCATATTGAAAAAAAGAATTAAGTGTGAAAAGACAATTAAATTAATAAAATTGATTTTAGATAATTATGAAGGAAATAAAGGAATGCCTTTAGGAAATTTAACTTCACAATTTTTTGCAAATGTTTATTTAAATGAATTAGATTATTTTGTTAAACACAAGTTAAAAGCAAAGTATTATATTCGATATGTTGATGATTTTATAATTTTACATAATTCTAAAAATCAATTAAAGATTTGGAAAAAGAGAATTAGCAGGTTCTTAAATGTGGGATTAAATCTTGAACTTCATCAAGATAAATCAAGAATAGTTAATCTTTCAGAAGGAGTTGATTTTGTTGGTTTTAGAAATTTTTATTATTATAAGTTGTTGAGGAAAAGAAATATTAAAAGTATGTTTTTGAAAACAAAATCTTATAACAAAGGTGAGATTTCAAAAGATAAATTTCTTGAGATATTTCAAGGATGGAACGCTTATGCTAAATGGGCAAATACATTAAAGATAAGAAGAAGGATTGCTAAGGAAATAAATTTAAAAGAAGGTTAAGTGCTTTTACCTAAAAAGCCTCCCTCTAATAAGACTTTATTATGCCGACTGACTCTTTTATATATTTTTGATATTTTACCGAAGAGAAACCTTTACTTTCTATGGAAAAAGTAGAGTCCTATCTTTGGACTTTTTCTGCTAATTTTATTAATTTATTTAATCTCAATTTTACATATCTTTTGTCAACAGAATCTCCAAATTGTTTGAATTTTTTAACAAATTTTCTATTTGTTACAACAAAAAACCATTTATCATAATTTTCATTTAATAATTTAACTTTTTCTTTTAGGTTTTTTAGTTTAGAAAAGGCAGAACCAGTTTCAATTTCAAGAGCATATTTTCTATCATTAATCTGAAAGATAATATCTGGCTTTACTGTGACATATAATTCAACTTCAATTCCATTTTTTTCTAAAAATTCTGCAATATTTCTTATCATAAAAAAATGAGTTAAACTTTCATTATGTCTTGGTTGTAAAAGAAATGTTTCCATTTTATTAGTTAGGAGACTTTTATATTTTGTAATTTTATAATTATGATAAAGAAGATATTCTATTTCATCTTTGTTAATTCTACTTTTTCTAAAATATCCTTGTTCTTTATCCACTTTAATATTGACAATTTTCATAATATTGTTCCCATATGTAATTTTAAGGTTCCCATAAGTTCAATAATTGATTTCATTTGATTTTTCATATGTTGATTGTCTTCACTTAAAAATTCAACTTCTTGTTCAGCTTTTGTCAATCTTTTTTCAATTTCTGTTTTTGTTACATCAATAAATAAATCTTCCTCTGAGATTGTATCTTTCATCCCAAGCATCTCAGAATAATAATGGATTTTATCAGATTTTTTCCACCCAAATCTATATTTCAAGGCAGATTCAGATTTGTACCTATGAAGCCAATAACAACAAGAACAATGTCTAAAGTCATACATAGATAATTTAGAATATAGTTCTCCTGCTTCACTTATGCCCTTACCCAATACTTTTACAGCTAAGTTTTTAAGATATCTATTAACAACAGTTGGATTTTTTGTAAAAAGGTAATCTTCTGCAGTTAATCCTTTTTCTTCAACATATCTTTTTATTAAATCAGAACAAAGCATTAATTTAATCCTTCTTCCAAAGGTTTTACTTATCTCATCTCTAATGTTTAATTCTTTAAAGTTATCATAAAAATCTAAAACCTTAATATTCATTAGTTCTGTGGGAGCCCTAATTCCAGTATCATATAAAAACATCATTAAAACCCGATAATCAAAGGTGGAATTATCAATTAATCTTTTAATTTGATCTTCAGTTAAATAAACCCATCTAGGCTTGTCTTTACTTGTATCTAAATCTAAAGTTAAATCATAAATCTCAATCCCTTTTTTTCTATTAATTTTTTGATGCCAGTGCCAAAAAGCCTTGAAAATTTTTACATAATCTCCAGGAGATTGATAAATTTTACCATCTAATCTCTTAATAGCTCCATTTGCCATCCCTGTAAAAAAATCATGAAGAATTCTCTCAGAAATTTTAGTAATATCAAACAGATTATATCTTTCTTCAAATTGTTTTATGAGGAAGATAATTCTTTGTCTTAGATTATTAAGTCTTGGATAACCTCTTGCTCCTTTTCTACTACCACTTGCCACATTTAATCCTTGTTCCATGTCAAAAACATACTCAAGAATTGTTTTGGAATTTTCTTCAGAAACTTGGGAAATTCTTCCATTTATTGAAGATTTCCAAGAAAGATACTTTTCTTTGTGTTTGTATGGGTCTATTTTCATAAAATCCTCACGTTCAATTTAATTAAATAGAATATGGACAAATTCAGACCCTTTGAAAACTCTTGATTATGCCAAGATGATATAACGCCCCGACCGAGATTCGAACTCGGGTCACTGCCTTTCTTTGCTCTTGAGTAGAGAACGCGAAACTGAAAGTTTCAGCATGAAAGGGCAGTATACTTGGCCTCTGTACTATCGGGGCTCGTAAGAGTTAAATAAAAAAGAATTAATTTGTTTTTAAAGCTATCTGGTTTTTTTCTTTTGTATTCG
>Ga0268276_1001560_pt1 | contig 22008 bp, 15 predicted proteins | sample saktaG_4_FD_190145 | JGI IMG/M metagenome (GOLD analysis project Ga0268276, IMG submission 190145) | Saline water microbial communities from Sakinaw Lake, British Columbia, Canada - sak_2010_1_5_45m | ecosystem: Environmental > Aquatic > Non-marine Saline and Alkaline > Saline ... | reverse complement strand
ATTTTCAATTATTTTATTGTTGATGTCTTCTTTTTTAGCAGATTTTTTAACCCCATCATACCTTGGCCACTCGGCAGTTGAGATAAATCCCTTATTGCCGATCTTTTCCCAAAGCTCTTCGGCTATATGCGGACAGAACGGGGATAATAACTTCAGAGCTTTTTCAAAACTATCCTTAGATACTTCACCGTTTTTTAATATTGAATCAAATAGTGCTCTTAATTCAATGGTGGATTTTCTATAGTCTAAATTTTCAATCTGCTCAGATACGTTTTTTATAGTTTTATTAAGATTCGCAGATATTTCCTCAGAATCTTTTCCGAATTTTACTTCTTGTGCTATTTTCCATATTTTATTTATAATTCTCACAGATCCCTGTATGCCACTATCGCTCCAATTAAAACCCTTATCGGGAGAGGCTTCAGATAGCAAGAAGAATCGAGTTGCATCTACTCCATATTTTGCAATGGTTTCCAATGGTTCAACTCCATTCCCCTTAGATTTAGACATTTTTTCTCCATCTGTTCCATTAATCATTCCCTGATGAAATAATCTAGGTGCTGGTTCTCCAAAATCTATTAATCCTAAATCGTGTAAAAACATTGTATAAAATCTGCAGTAAATTAAATGCATGCACGCATGTTCTGCTCCGCCAATATATAAATCAATAGGCATCCAGTGTTTCACCTTTCCCTCACTAAATATTTCTTTGTCATTGTGCGGATCACAATATCTTAAAAAATACCATGAAGAATTTACAAATGTGTCCATTGTGTTTGCCTCTCTTCTCGCTTTGCCAGAACACTTTGGGCATTTTACATTCAACCACTTTTCATTTGTTAACAATGGATTTCCAGCACCAAACTTTACTTCTTTTGGTAATTTTACTGGTAATTCTTTTTCTGGGACTGGGACTATTCCACATTTCTCACAGTGTATTAATGGAATCGGCGTTCCCCAATATCTTTGCCTCGCAACAGACCAATCTCTTAATTTATAATTAACAGTTTTTCTGGCCAATTTCTTAGAAATTAACCAATCAGATATCTTGTTTTTTGCTTCTTCGTTTGAAATTCCATTAAACTCTTTTGAGTTTATTAATTCACCATCGCCCGTATAGGCTTCTTTTAAACTATTAGAGATTATTTCCAAATAAAATGCTCTTTCTGCATCATTCATTTCTGCCCGTCTATCTTTTTTTGAAGTAATTCTATAACATTCTGCAAGCCATTTCCCATCTGGGATTCGGTATTCTATGCCGGAAATATTCGTTTTTTCATTCCCTAAATCTTTGCTAAATGTTCCAATTTCTAGGATGACTCCATTCTTCTCAAAAATCGAAACCCTAAACTGCCCGTTATCTTTATCTGTCATTTTTTTATAACCCAGGTTCACCAATATTTTCTTAGAATTTTCAAAATCTCCTTCTAAAACTCCGCAATCTATATCTCTGGGGGTTGTAAAAACTTTCTTATAATGGCCTATTACTCCGAAAGTTCCATTGAACCAAATTTTAACCTTTTTCTTCTCAAATTCTGAATATACCTCCTTAATCATTTCCAGCATTCCCTTGACTGCCTTTAAATCTGAGTTACCAAGATTAGGGATAATTACTTCTTTTATTGTAATATTATACTTCTTAGCAAATTCAAAATCTCTTTGGTCGTGTGCGGGCACAGCCATTACCATTCCTGCGCCATAATCAGCGACGACAAAATTGCCAGCGTAAACTGGAACTTTTTCTCCTGTTGCTGGGTTAATTGCATAACTCCCTGTAAAAACTCCCTCTTTCTCCATGTCTGCTAATTCTTTTTCTGAAACAGATGTTAATTTTTTTAAGAATTTTTCAACTTCTGGTTTTTGTTCCTTTGTAGCCAAATCCATTAAATTTTTATGCTGCGCAGAAACAACCATAAAGGTTACACCAAAAATAGTATCTGGACGAGTTGTGAAGACTGGCCAGATTTTCCCATTAATTTCAAAGTCAATTTCAGTTCCATAAGATTTTCCAATCCAATTCTTTTGCATGGCAATTGTTTTTTCAGGCCAATTTAATTTTTTATGCCCCTCCAATAATCTGTCAGCATAATCTGTAATCTTCAAATACCACTGATTCATTTGTTTTATTTCAACTTCGGTATCTTCATGCCTCCAACATTTCCCCCCCTGAACCTGCTCATTTGCTAAAATAGTATTACATTCATTACACCAATTTACTGGAGCTTCTTTTTGATAAACCAACCCTTTCTCAAACATCTTCAAGAAAATCCATTGGTCCCAACGATAATATTCAGGGTCTGCGGTGTTCAAAACTCGAGTCCAATCATAAGTAATTCCTAATTTATTCTGCTGTTTTATAAAATTCTTAATAGAGTTATTGGTATATTCCTCCGGATGTTGCTTTACCTTTATAGCCGAATTTTCTGCTGGCAACCCCAAGGAGTCAAACCCCATTGGGTGCATTACATTAAACCCTTGCATCTTTTTGAATCTAGCAAAAACATCTCCTATGGTAAAATTGAATGCATGCCCCATATGCAACCCGGTTGCGGATGGGTATGGAAACATTTCTAACACATAAAACTTTTTCTTCTTTGAATCTTCGGAGGCCTCAAATAACTTCGCCTTTTCCCACTTCTCTTGCCATTTCTTTTCTATCTTTGCAAAATCTATACGCTCTTCCATAAATATCTATAAACAATAGGTATTTTTAAGCTTAATTGCTCAGTAGTTAGATAAATATTTATACTTCTTTGCCTATCTGTTATAATGGACTTTATTAAAAAATTAAAGCAGGAACATGAACAAGTAGAAAGAGAATTGATAGAACTAGAAACCATCATTAATTCAGAAGAAATAAATTATCCAAACTTGATTCATGTGTATAAAAAACTACACGATTTCTGGAATGAGCATGAGAGGAAAGAGGAAAAAATATTTCTTATTTTAAAACACGAGAAAATAATAATCCCAGTTGAAAAAATGATATTTGAACACGGTGAACTTAAGCCCCTCAAGGAAGCTCTAATTAACGCTATGAATTCTGGTAGTGAAGAAAAAATTAAAGAAACCCTAGAGGGTAGCGGAAGGGTTATTCTGGGAAAAATAAGAACGCATATAAATTTTGAAGACGAGATATTGTATAGGATTACACTAGAGAACTTTACGCAAGAAGAAATAGAAGAGGCGGAGAAATTAATTTAATATGCGGTTTAAGAAAATTAGATCCGGCTCTAAATCTTGTTTAAATGCACCAGCTGGGATTCGCACCCAGGTCAACGCCTTGGGAAGGCATTATACTGACTCCTGTACTACTAGTGCTCTATAACTATTATTTCTCTTTTGTCTTTAGACTTCTCAACATCTATCCATCTTCTTAAAAAATACTTCATTTTTAAATTTATAACTTTTTTATTTTCTGGATCCGCAATCCAAACATTATTCTTCCCGATTCCGGTTATAACAGAATAATGCCCTTCTCCATGTCTCCCCCAATATATCATAGGTGGTATATTTTTTTTAAGTAAATCTTTAATTTGTTTAAGCGTGGAATCTTTTTTATAATATGCATTTAGTCCAAATTTCTTCATTCCACTAATTATCTGCTGTGGAGTACATCCTTCTTTTTTTGTTACACAGACAGCTTTGGCGATTTCTCTTTCAGATTTATTAAGCCCATAATAATCTAGGACCGTCTTAATCGAATCTGGTCCACAATATCCCTCTTTGGTTTGCCTGAATACTTTTAGTTTTAGTTTCATTTTGATTTAACGTCTACGTCCGCCTTTTTATATATTTTTACAACTTTACCTCTAAATTCTTCAAATTTACCTTTTTTTATTGCATCTCTTGCTTTTTTCATTAAATCTTGAAGATAATATAAATTATGAAAAGTTGCAAGTCTATAACCCACCGCTTCTTCTTGCATTAATTGATATTTTATATAAGCACGAGAATATGTTTTACAAACAAAACAATCACAGTTTTCGTCTAAAGGTTTTTTGTCTAAACTATATTTTTTTCTAGTTATTCTTAATTTACCATTACTAGTAAAAATTGTTCCGCGTCTTGCATTTTGGGTTGGGAAACGAGAATCAAACATATCCACCCCCAAAGAAATTGCATTTAATAGTTCTATAGGGTTACCGGCTCCCATTAAATAGCAGGGCTTGTTTTCTCCTATAATTTTTTTATGAATCTTGACCATCTTCATTTCTTCTTCTAACGTCTCTCCTAGAGCTAGCCCACCAATAGAATAACCATCAAAATCAATTTCCTTTAATTCTGTAGCGGATTTTTCTCTCAGGTCTGTATGAATTCCTCCTTGCGTTATTCCCCATAGAAGCTGTCTTTTGTTTTTAGGAAGTTTTTTTTGTAATTTATCGTGTTCTTCTTTGCATCTTTTTGCCCATGTGGTTGTTCTTTCTACCGCCAAAGCAATTTGATCTTTAGAGTGATCCATTAATGGCATTGTATCTAAGCACATTGCAATTTCAGAACCTAAATCAATTTGAATTTTCATGTCTTTTTCTGGCGTAATAAAAACTGTTCTTCCGTCATATGGATTTTTGAAGTGGACGCCTCTCTCTTCTGATTTTTGGTAAAGTGATTTTGAATACATTTGAAATCCTCCAGAATCTGTTACATTTATTCCGTCGTAGTTCATAAATTTTCCAATTCCACCCATTTTTTTTATTAGCTCTTCTCCTGGACGCAAATGTAAGACTAGCGTATTAGAGATTATTGCCTTTGCCCCCATCTCTTTTAGATCTAGAGATGAAATGTGTTTGACTGCGGTTTTTGTTGCAACTGGCATAAAAAATGGAGTTTCTATTTTTCCTTTCTTTGTTGCTATAACTCCGACTCTTGCGTCTGTTTTTTTGTCTTTGTACAGTATTTTAAAGCACGAATTATTTTTCATAATAAACCATATAAAATAATGTATAAAAAGCTATTGAGCCAGGTTTTTCTAATTCTAAAAACTTAAAAAGGACAAAACTATTTTTATTTAAGAGAAAGCCCCTATAGTCTAGAGGCCAAGGACAATGCCTTCTCACACAGCGAGTTTAAGTTGCTGAAACTGTAAACTCTAGCTCTTTAAGAGCAACTGTAAATCCATACGAATTTTTGTGGAAAAAGGCATAAACCCGGGTTCGAATCCCGGTGGGGGCGTTCAGAAAATAAATCTAAATAATGCGAATCGGCACTAGAAATTGAAACACATTCTACCTTAAAAGCTTTTAGAACTACTATAGAAGAATACAAAAGTATACAAACAAATAAAAAGCCTCATTTCTCTGGCAAAATATGGTAAAGGCACAAAAAACCAATGGAGCCAAGCCGGTAATCAACGACTTGATTTTCAAAGAATTGATTAAGAGAGGATATTCCCTAGAGGGCAATACTCGTGTGTGGAATATTGCTGATTCTAAATTGTGGTATTTGACGCCGGAACAGGCACAGGCATATTTGGAAGCAGTAGAAAAAGCTCCCGATTACAAGCTTGCTATGATTGACACAGAGATTAATTTATTAAAAGAAACAATGCCAGAAATCACCAAAAAAGTAGTTCTTTCAAATGAAGTTACTATGATAGACATAGGCTGTGGTGATGGCAAAAAGGCAATACTCCCAATACAATATATAAAAAGTAATTTCAAAAACAAAGTAAAAATTTCTTATTGCCCTGTGGATATTAGCAGCTATATGGTGCAGAAAGCTATTGATAAAATTTCTCAACTAGAAGAAGTAGATGAAATTGTGAAATTCCAATGGAATATCTCTGATTTTGAAAATATGGAAAATGTTACAACATTGTTAAGAAGGGGCAATAAAGAACTCTTTTTATTATTTTTAGGCGGGACACTTGGCAATTTTGAATTACATGAGTCTCTTTATGCCATCACGGAATCAATGACGTTAGGTGACTCCTTATTAATTGGGGTAGCATTACATAACCAAAAAATTAATCCTGGAGACATAGCTAAAACATATAAGACACAACCTGCGGATTTTTTCATGGGAAAGGTTCTTGAACAATTAGATTTTGTAAGAAGTGAAATAGAATTTGGCGCAAGATTTAAAAATTCAAGGGTAGAGTGTTTTTATACAATCAAACAAAATAAAACTATAAAGTTTCAAGATAAAGAAATCCATTTCTATAATGGAGATCAAATTATTGTTTCGTACTCTTACAAATATAATGAAAAACAACTTGAAGATGCAATAAAGTTATATTTTAAAAATTATAAGTTCTTTCTTAATAAAGAAAGGACATGGGCACTTATACTTTGTAAAAAATAATTATTTTTCCAGAGGGATTATTATCCAAGCTAACAGGTAAGCTAGTCCGCCAACGCCACAGACGAGAAATAAAATAACCCATATTAATCTTACAATTACTGGATCTACTTTCATATATTCCCCCAATCCTCCGCATATACCTGCGATTATCCTGTCTTCCTTAGATCTATGCAATCTTTTAATTTCTTGTTTTTTTACCATAATATATTGTATTCAATAACCTTTAAAAAACCTTTTGTATCTGAATTTAGAGTAAGATGAGCCCATAGCTTAGCCTGGTAGAGCACCGCTCTTATATGAGTTTGTTTCGTTAGAAACAGAATTTCCTCGGAAATCTAAGGAAGGCGGGGGTCGAAGGTTCAAATCCTTCTGGGCTCATTATGTTAATAGGTTTGGTAGGAAAGCCCTCAGCAGGCAAATCAACTTTTTTTAAGGCAGCAACGCTTATGGATGTTTTAATTGCATCTTATCCGTTTGCAACGATAAAACCCAATCGGGGAATCGGATATGTTCGCGTTCCTTGTATATGTAAAGAATTTAAAACAAAATGTAATCCTCGAACTGGAAGTTGCGATGGAAATTTAAGATTTGTTCCCGTCGAATTAATGGATGTAGCTGGATTGATTGAGGGTGCTTCAGAAGGGAAAGGATTGGGTAATCAATTTTTGAATGATTTATCTCAGGCAGACGCGTTTATTCATATTGTTGATGTTTCTGCAACTACGGATGCAGAAGGCAAAGAGTGCTCACCAGATAAGGGAAATCCAATAAAAGATATTGCTATGTTGGAAAATGAATTAGATCTATGGTATTTGGGAATTTTAAATAAGGCGTGGGGACCGTTGATTAGAAAAATGGTTATTGAAAAAACGGATTTGGTTAGGGCATTGGCTAAACAATTCTCTGGGTTAAACGTGAAAGAAGATGATGTTAAATCTGCAATAAGAAAATTGGGCCTAGACCCCGAGAAAGCAAATTCTTGGACTAGTGAAAACTTGAGAAATTTTGCTCACGAGATAAGACACTTAACGAAACCTATGATAATTGCCGCGAATAAAATAGATAAACCAAGCGGAATTGAATGGTATAATAAAATTAAGAATGAGTTTCCAACTTTATTAATTGTTCCTTGTTCTGCAGATTCTGAATTATCATTAAGACAAGCATTGAAAGCTGGAATGATTAACTATATTCCTGGAGAAAAAGATTTTAAACTACATGAAGATAAATTAAATGAAAAGCAGAAACTTGCCTTAAAATCAATAAAAGATAATGTTCTTGATAAATTTGAATTTGGGACTGGTGTTCAAGAAATTTTGGATGAAACTGTTTTTAAATTATTGAAACATATAGCTGTATTCCCTGCTGGTGCACATAAGTTGGCGGATTCGAAAGGGAATATTTTACCAGATTGTTTTTTAGTACCTCTTGGAACAACTGCTTTAGATTTTGCGTTTAAATTACATACGGATTTGGGAAAGAATTTCGTTAAAGCAATTGATGCTAGAACGAAACAGGCAGTTGGAAAAGATAATCCTTTGAAACATAGGGATGGTATTGAAATTATAACAAGATAAAAATGGGGTATAAAACTTCGAAAATGAGAATAACTCTATTCAGAGTTTCTAGAAATATTGGAGATTTCGGAGATAAATTAATATTTTCTATGAAGAAAACTTTTTATAAACCAGAGACAAAGGAGAAAACTACTCGATTGTTGAAAAAAGTTCTTAGGACTGGAGATAAAATTGCTTCAAATATAAGAGAGAATACTCGGAATTGGGGAGAGAGGATAGAGTTTGGGGATGGTTTTGCAATAAATAAAGAAGATGTCTAGAACTAATTTTATACAAATATTTATAAACCTGTTTTTATAATAAGTACTGTAATAGTGCTTTATTAGTGCTTATACAGTGAGTAATATGGGTGAAATAAAAATAGTTGTGTCTGATGAAACTGAAAAATTAATTGAAAGTATTTGTGAAAATATTGGTATTAAAAAAACGGAATATGTAAAGGGATTACTGATAGAAGAATTAAAAAATAACTTTAAAAATGGGAAAAATAAATAATAATTATAAAAAGATGGTGAAAAAGAATAACTTAGTCTTAATTTTGATGGGAATATTATTTACTATCCTCCTTATACTCTTTGCTATTGCTGTCGATAATTCCCCTGTTGCCATTTTAAACCTCCCAGAAAATGCAAGTTTCTTTACCTCAGCTCAACAAAATCTATCTGCAAATTTTACAGATGATGTTGGGATAAAGAATGCAACGATTTATGCTTATTATTCAAATGGAACTTTATTTAATTCAAGCACGACTATTGTACCAACTTCTGGTTTGATTGCGCATTATTTAATGAACGATAATGCTGCGAGTACCGTTGTGGTTGATACTATGGGGCAAAATGCAGCTATGAATTCACAAAATACAGATGCAAGAGATATAGCTGGAGTTGTCAACGGTGGTTTGTCTTTTGCAACAACTGAATATGCGACCACTTCTGGTTCTGCAGTTACAACTGCTTTATCTAGCACTTCGTATTCTATGAGCTTTTGGTTGAAAAGAACTGTTAGCAACGTGCATTTTGAAGTTTTTAATGTAGATGGACATCCATTTAATACATGCTATTATAATAAAGACGTAAATCAAATGCTTTGGTATAGCGATGGTATTGGGGTGGCAATCTCCACAATAATGACTGCTGGGACATGGTATAATTTTATTTATGTAAGAGATGGAAATGCGCATAAAATGTACAAAGATGGAGGATTAATTGGAACAACTAATTCTACTGATGTTCAATATACTGCTACAGCTTTAAAGTTCGGAGGTGGCGGCACTAATTATGCTAATACTCGTAATGTTGATGATGTTCGTATTTATAATAAAGCACTAAATCAAACAGAAATAGACACTATTTATAATTCTGGTAGCGGGACAGAAAACGAGACGAGTGTGAGTACTTTATCTCTAAACGTTTCCACTTCAATGACATTTTTAGACGGAATATATAATTGGTTTGCTAAAATATTTGATTTATCTGGAAATTCTAATAGTACTTTAAATAGAACCCTTACAATAGATGTTAATGCTCCTAATGTAACCTTCGGTTCTCCCTTGAATAATGCATATTCAAATGCAAGTTCTCAAAATCTAACAGTAATATTGTCTGATTTAGCCGGACTAAAAAATGCGACACTTACAATTTTAAATTCTTCAAATGTTAGTCAAATAATAAACCAGACTACAACAATCTACTCGTTAGGAGAATTGTCTAGTAGCTTAGGAATAGTTGTTAGTTTGCTCGATGGAGTTTACACTTGGGCATACCAGGCTTTTGATATAGGAAATCATTCAACTTCTTCTGGGAATAATACTTTAACAGTAGATACAACTTATCCTCAAATAGATTATTCAACAGGCACATCAGTTGATTATGCAAATCTTTCTCAGAATTCTATTTTTGTTAATACGAGTTTCACAGAAACAAATTTTGCAAATATAACTTTCTCACTTTACAATAATTCCGTGTTGGTGAATAGTACGACTTATCCTACTGCTGCTTCTGGCGGAAATATAACTTATGACGGAGCATACACTGTTCATACATTTTTAACAAATGATACATTCGTACCACCCGTAGGAGTAACTAACGTTTCTGTTTTAGTTGTAGCGGGTGGGGGTGGAGGTGGTTCTACAGCGGGTGGCGGAGGAGGAGCTGGTGGAGTAATTTCTAATAATTCTTATACTATTGATGGAAGTGCAATAACTGTAAGTGTTGGTAATGGCGGAAATGGGGCACCGTCTACAAGCATCAAAGGAGTTAATGGTGGTAATTCTACTTTTTCTACACTAATCGCAATTGGTGGGGGTGGAGGTGGTTCTAATACGAATATTATAGGTTCGAATGGTGGTTCTGGAGGCGGAGGTTCGGGAACTGGTGCTCCAGGTAGTGGCGGAGATGCAGACTATATTTCTCCAAGACAAGGGTATGATGGAGGAAATAACCCGGGTTCTCCTTCCTATTATGGTTCAGGTGGTGGTGGTGGCGCTGGAGGAGTTGGACAAGGTGGGTCTGGATCAGCAGGAGGAAATGGGGGAATAGGAATTTCGTCTTCAATTAACGGTTCTTCTGTAAATTATGCTGGCGGCGGTGGAGGTTCAACTTACAATGGAGGAGGAACTGCTGGAACCGCTTCTTACGGCGGAGGTGCTGGCTCTATTAATAATATTGGGGCTAGTGGAACAGCAAACACTGGTGGTGGCGGGGGTGGGGGTTCATATACTCCAGATAATGATGGTGGTGCAGGCGGTTCAGGAATTGTTATTGTAAGATATTTAACACCGACTTTAGATATTTCTTCAATTCCAACTTCAATAAATTGGACAAATTTAGCTGATGGAAATAACTATACTTATTTTGTAAATATAACAGACCTTGCTGGAAATAAAAATTCAACTGCTGTGAGACATATTAGTTTGGATGCAACTAATCCTCAAATTAGTTTTGCAAGTGCAGCAGGCTCAGGCGGAAATATAACTTACGACGGAGCTTACACCATTCATACATTTTTAGTTAATGAAACTTTTGTTCCACCGACGGGAGTAACTAATGTAACTGTTTTGGTTGTTGCTGGTGGTGGTGGCGGAGGTGGTGGTGGCACTACATATGCATATGGTGGTGGTGGTGGTGCTGGCGGTTTAATTTATAATAATTCATATACAATTAATGGAAACGCAATAAATGTAGTTGTTGGAAATGGTGGCGGTGGCGGAGCTGGTTACTCTGTGGGAATAGTTGGCTCCAATTCTGTATTTGATGCAATAACAGCACTGGGTGGTGCACCCGGTGCCGGGTATAGCGATGCTCGACCTTCTCCGGGTGGTTCTGGTGGTGGTGCGTTGGAATATGGAGTATTGATATGTCTTCAACTATAGCAGGGTCATTGGGAACAGCAGGGCAAGGACATGACGGCGGTTCTTCGGTTGCGTGGGTTAGTGGTCCGACCACACAGATGTGTGGGGGTGGCGGTGGAGGTGCTGGAACTAATGGTGTGAATGCTACCTCTTATTTTCCAGGTAATGGTGGAGATGGATTAAATTATACTATAAATGGTTCAAATGTTTATTATGCAGGTGGCGGAGGCGGAGGATATTACACTTCTGCGACTACAGGAAAAGGTGGTAACGGCGGTGGTGGTAACGGTGGACAAGGAAATCCGCAGAATGGATTTAATGCGAGTGCAAATACAGGTGGTGGCGGTGGCGGAGCTGGAGCACTGGACACAGGCTCGGCAAATGGTGGTTCAGGCGGTTCAGGAATAGTAATCGTTAGATATTTAACTCCTACAGCTACGACAGAACAAAACAATTCATACAAGAATCAGAGTTTTGTTTATGCAGAAGTTTCTGTGAATGATACAAACTTCGAGAATTTAACAATTGGAATTTATAATGATAGCTGGAGTAATGTGACAAATTATACTTCTAGTTCTGTAACTATAAATTGGACAGAACTTGGAGAAGGAGTTTATTATTATAATGCTTCTGCCTATGATAGTTTTGGAAACTATAATCAAACAGAGACTAGAAAAATAACTTTAGATAGAACTACTCCGAATGGAACTTTGATTTCTCCTGCAAATAATACTCCTACTGCAAATAATTCAAATAATTTCACTGCAAATATATCAGATAATTTAGGAATTGCAAATGCTTCTTTATATGTTGATGGCGTGCTAAATTCTACTATAACTTTTGTAGATGGAACTTTAGAAGCTACAATTGGAATTGTTGTAACGCTGGTCGATGGAATTTATAATTGGTTCTATTCTCTCTTTGATTGGGCTGGGAATCAGTTTCAAACAGAGAATAATACTCTAACTATAGATACTATTGCACCGACTATTGGTTCAATTAGCTATACTCCTAATTCAACGGATGATTTAGATCCTTTGTCTAATATTACATTTACAGTAAACGTTTCGGATAATCTGGTCGGTACTGATTCGGTAATTTTACAAATAGATAATGGAACGGGAGCATGGGAGAACTACACAATGAGTAATATCTCTGGGGATTCTTTGAGTGGAATTTATTCTTATAATTTAACTTTAGATCAAACGGATAATAATTATACTATGAGAGTGTGGGCAAATGATAGTTTGGGAACTGCAAACTCTAGCGCTAATTCTAGTTTTGCGGCTAATTGGGACTGCACTTGGAACGTAGTTACGACTGGAATAGATTATAATCTTGGAAGTACGGGTGGATTTAATCAACTTTTAGAATTAGGTAATATAACCTTCTCTAATACTGGGGACTCAAATTACGCCATCAATAACTGTTCAATAACTTTTGCAAGAACTGCAGCGGGAAATGATTGGTATGATGGAACTGATGGGTATGATTTAAATGGAGAATATTTGAATTTTACAGGAGCATATTACCTAAAGTCTGGAACAAAGGGATTACATTATTTAATTAATGAAACTGGTTCTTCTGTAGGTTCTATTGTTGTAAATAGTTCAGAAAATTTAATTCTTACAGTTACTGGTGGATTTCCTAGATCTGCAGGTGTTCTTACAGAGCGTATTTATTTCCCTATATTCTCTAGTATAAACAATACAGAAACTGGTGCGAGCAATGTAACCATTAGTGCATCTATGATAATTACTGCTGGGGCATATTTAGAAAACGCGATAGAATCACCTTCTTCGGATCCTTATTTAATTGATTTAACTCCAGGAAATCATTCATTTATTGCTTACGTAAAAGATGTGGTAAGTAATTCAACTAATGCAAATAATACGGCTTATGATGTTTCGTTTAATTGGACTTTGCCGTCTGAAATTACGAGTTTATTCACTTATGATAATCTGTCTGCAAATTATACAGTGTTAAATGACACGACAAAGCAATATTTGAATTTAACAATGGGATTAACTGCTGTAAATTTAGCCGCTTTATCTCAGACAAATTATACACTTACGACTTATGCGTTTGGTTATGAGAATTCAACGGGTAATTTGACTTTAATAAATCACACAAGCGGACAGGTTTTGTCTGCGACAAAAAATATAAGATTCCAATGTTATTTTCCTAAGGATGAGGTAGTTATTCCAGCCTGTGGTGAATTAGATGGAGATTATGTTGCTCCTACAGATAGTGGATCTGCGGGTTCTTCTGGAGGCGGTGGTGGCGGAGGAGGTTCCGGAGGCGGAAGCTTCGATAAATCTTCAGCAACTTTCTCATTGATAAGAGGAGATAAGCAAGAGTTTGAGCTAGTGTTAGAGAATAAATTGGATTCACCTAAGAAAAATATTGCGATATCTATCAGTGGAGACAATTCGCAATATGTTTCGGTTGAGCCGAAAGTTATTGATTATGTAGCGGGCAAATCAAGTAAGACGGTAACTGTGAAGATAGTTGCACCTTCTTATTTCACATCTGGGAAATTCTTATTACAGTTCCAGTTTTCTGGAACTATACAGGGGAATGTGTCAACTCCATTTACTGAAGTGAAATACGTTACTCTAGAGATATTAGAAATGTCAAGAGCGGATGCGGATAAGTTAGTTAATGGTTCTTCTGAGTTGTTGGATAAGATGAATTCATCTGGGTTCTATTTAGTTGAAGTACAGAAACTATTAGATTCGATGAATAATGAGTATGCGAACTTGAAGTTTAATAATTTGAAGGATTTAAACAAACAGGTTAATGACATTTATGTAGCTGTAACCGAGTCTGTCAAGTTGCTTTATGAATTAAATCAGTCAATTATAGAGGCTGAAAAGAATGGGGTTACGGTGTATGAAACTAGAAAGTTGTTGTATATGGCTAGGATTATATTTGATAGAGGAGATTATATCGCAGCTTATGCTAAATTGGAAGAAGCTAAGTCGAGCTTCTTGCTAGAGACTAAAGGAGAATATAATTTGTATTACGTTATTAAAAATAATCCTTTAGAATCTTTAGGAATATTGATTTCATTGAGTTTGATTGGACTAGGTTCTGGGTATTTGATAAGATTAGGATTACTGAAGAGAAAATTAAGAATTTTAGGAGAGGAAGAGGTGTTATTGTTACAATTAATGAGAGTTATACAGAGAGATTGTTTTGAGGGGAATAAGATGTCGATGGAGGAGTATGAAGAAGCGATGATACAATACGAATCTAGATTGAGTAAGGTGATACAGGAGAAAATTAAGACAGAAACTCAGATAGCTAATATAAATAAACTAAGTGGAAAGAAGAGTGCATTAAAACAAGAAAAAGACAGGTTAATTACTTTAGTTAAGCAAACACAGGATGATTATATGAATAAGGGGAAGTTGGATACTAGAGTTTATGAAAATATGTTGAGAACATATGCAACGAGATTGAGTAAGATACAGGAAGAGTTAGCGTATATGGAAGCGGAAGAGGAGTTGAAGAAAGTTACTGGCTTTTGGAAAAGGTGGCTTTAAAATTTAGATTACTTCTATCAACTTATTTTTATTGGTCAGCCCCGATTTTATTTTTATATTTTTATAAGACACTCTGTAGTGTTTAGACAGCATTGAAATTACTTCCAGATTTGCTTCATTATTTTCTGGTTCAGATGAAACATAAATTAAAAGATTTCCTCCGCCAAAATCCTCTATTCTGGGGTTTGAAGATTTCGTCTTAACTGTTACTCTAATTATCATCTAAATTTTTATTAAAAAAAGTTTATAAATTTATAGAATATTAGTCGTTTTCTACTCTCGGAGCTAAAACAAAACCTATTCCCATTTTCTGGCCAGCAAAATCCATTCTTAGTGGATAATCGTTTGAAAATTTTAGGGTAACTTTATCTGCAAAAACCTTTGCTTTCATGAATTTCATAAGATATTCTATGGCATATTTTGATTTTGCGGCTCCTTTTACGCTAGTCTCGCTTGAAGAAAATTCAGCTTTTGCGGAATTCACATTGCCACTGCCTTCTATTACTAATTTATTTGGTTCTGCTATAAGAGAACATGAGTCTGCTACAACAGAACAATCTTCTATTACTTGAGAAAGCTCTTGTGAATTTATCTCTATCTCGCAAGAAAAATTTAATACAGGTTCCGCCTTGTCTTCTGACGGAATATCGATTAAAGATAGAATAAAATTTCTTTTTATCTTGTCAAAAATAGATAGTTTAAGCTGATTTGACTCTTGCTCTATTATAATACTTGAAGAAGAAGCCGCTCTCTTTAAAACTCTTTTAAAATCTTCTAGATTTATCCCCCAAACTTCGTTTCCCGCCTCATATTGAGAAAAACTTTCTTTTGGGATTTTGAAAATTACCATTGAAATATTAGCTGGATCAACTGCAACTATAGACATTCCTTCTTCTAATAGCTTTATTCTTACCTCTGTTACTATCTCCGAGATTATTGAAACAGCGTCACTCAACACCTTGGGGTTATCTAAACGAACAATCATGTTTACGAAAAACATTTTGCATTTAAAAGGATTGTTGTGATTGCGTTTGGATTGACCGGTTATATAATTTATCACCATATTATTTATTAATGGTTAAATCATTTAGCCTTATGGAAGAATCTAAAGAGGGTGTTGATTCGCTTGAAAAAAGGAAAGTCCAAATAATTGCACCTGCATATTATGCCAAAAAAGAGATACAGGAGGTAATTTATAAGTTCTGTAAGAATAGAGAAACTGTTCCACGATATTTGGAAGGATTTGGGAAAAGACCTGATGCGCTTGACTATCCTTCTGACGTTACATCTCTTGTGAAAAAGGGAGCAACAAGCTTTCATTGTTCTGAAGAAATTTGGTCAAATCCCTTAAATATTAATACAGATATGACTCCTGGACAATATAATGAGATTAAAACAGGTTGGGATTTTTTGATTGATATTGATTCTAAGTATTTGGATTACGCAAAAATTGCAGCAAGGCTTATTCTTAAATTTCTAGAACATAATGGGATGAAAAATGTCGGAATTAAATTTAGCGTTACTGGAGAAACACCCATATTAATTGAATTGGAGGGGGTGATGCAACTTTTGGAGATAAGGGATGTCATTAAGCACATTAAAAACGGAAAAAAGATGAAAGTATTGTCTCTTAATAAAAATAAAAAAGTTGTCCTCTCTGATATTTATAATTATTTAGAGCATAAGGACAAAATATATAATATTTACCACACTCAAAGTAAGATACCGGTAAAAGCAACAAAATATCATTCTGTTTTTGTATGGGATGAAGGAAAAATAGTAGAAAGAAAAGTGGAGACTCTAAGAAAGGGCGACTTTTTAGTAACATTTAATTCAAAAGAAAATCCTTTTTCTCGCAAGGATCATGTCTTGGCAAATGATTTCTTCCTAGCGGAAAATCAATTTAAGGGGGAAAATATATCCAGAAAAATAAAAGTCGATGGGGGGCTTATGAGACTAATGGGCTATTTTCTCTCAGAGGGTCACGTAACAGATATAATTAATCAAACAGGCTTCTCATTTAATAGAAACGAAACGGAGTATATTGAAGACTGTAAAAACCTTTTAAAAAGAATTACAAATAGAAAAATATCTATAAGACACCCAAATATAAATTCTACACAAATTTTAATTCACTCAAAAGAGTGGGCTAATTTCTTTAGAAATTTTTGTGGAGTTAAAAAAGAAAAACATATACCTGATTTTGCATGGAAAGCTAGTAAAGAATACTTTGTGGAACTTCTTAGGGGCTATATAAGAGGAGATGGATATAAAATTGGAAAATATGGAATTTTTATAAAGTCAGTTTCGAAAAGACTAATAAGAGAATTTGTCTGGCTATGTAAGTTAAATGGAATTTCTTGCTCGTTGTCTTCCGAACAAGGCAAGCCTCATATGATGCCACAGGGAAATTGTTTTAAGGGTAGTTTTGTTTATATTCTAAAAATCCCCAAATCTGAATTATTTGAAGAGTTTTTTAGAGGAAGAAATAAATTCTCTCCTTTCCCAAGAGATAGAACTTTTCCTGTTGATGGACTAAAGAGAGTTTACCACTCAATAAAACCAAAAAAATTTAACCAACATAGAGCAGAACAAATGACGTTAAAAAAGAAATGTGCCAATCTAAACAGAATAAGAAAGGTTTTGAACTGGTTTTATAATTTTGGTTCCGTACCCCCTTCTATTGAATCACAAGAAATACTAAAAGATTATGAAAGCTTATTCGGTTCAGATTGCGCTGTTGTTGAAGTCAAAAAAATACAAGCAGGAAATATAGAAGATGTTTATGACATATCCGTTGAAGATTCTGAAGCTTTTTTCGGAAACGAATACCCCATTTTACTACATAATTCAGGCTCGAAAGGATTCCATATTTTAATTCCATGGAAGGCTTTCCCTGAAGAAATAAATGGCGAAAAGACAAAAAACAATTTTCCGGAATGGCCAAGAGCTATTGCTGGATACGTAGGGGAAAGTATACATGAAAAACTAACTGAGGAAATAATGAAAATGTCTAACTTGCCTGAAAACTATGAAATAATATACAAACCAACGAGTGAGTTTGCTATTGAAAAAAAGGTAACACATTATATTTGCAGAAATTGTAAGGCAAAGATGGATTATATGAAAGAAAAATCTTCGAAAAAGATTCTTAGATGCCATCTGTGTAATTATAATATGGAAAAAATATCTGAAGATATAGTATATGTAGCTGATTCTAATAAGGATACCTCAAAGAAAAATCCAAACTTGTTTCAAAAAAGATTAACCACAAAAAATCTTATAGATAGTGTAGATATAGTGCTTGTTGCACCTCGCCATTTATTTAGAGCTCCATATTCTTTGCATGAAAAAACATCTTTGGTTTCTATGGTATTAACAAAGGATGAACTTGAAAATTTTGAAGTTCAAATGGCTGATCCGTTAAAAATAAAGATTAGAGATTATGAACCCGATTGCGAACCCGAAGAGGCGAGAGAATTATTAATGCAATCTTTAGATTGGGCCAGGAAAAAAGAACCTCCGAAAAAACAATATGACGGAAAAGCACTTGATATGAAGGGATTAAAAATCAATGAGGGAATGTTCCCGCCAGTTATGCAAAAAATCTTAGAAGGAATGAAAACCGACGGTAGAAAAAGAGCACTATCTGTTTTGCTTTCATTTTTTTCTAGTCTGGAATTGCCCGCTGAATATATTGAAGAAAAAATTTATGAATGGAACAACAAAAATTACAAACCTCTTCGTGAAGGTTATGTAAAAAGTCAAATAGATTGGGCGTTAAAAAATAAAAGACTTCCTCCAAACTATGACAAGCCTATTTACAAAGAGCTTGGAGTAGCCTCTGAAACGGATGGTTTGAAAAATCCAATTAATTATACTATTAGAAACGCAATGAGAATGGGTTTTGGAGAAAATAGTCGGGGTAGATACGATAAGCGAAACCTTAATAAATAGAAAAATCATAAAAAAGATATGAATAAGAGTGGTGTAATGTTGATTTTTGCATTTGGACTATTAGTTTTATCTGGTTTTGCTTTTGCTGAAGATTGTACTTCTTTTAATTATTCAGCATGGGGTACGTGTAACTCTGGAACTCAAACAAGAACAATTTTAAGTTCGACCCCAAGTGGTTGCACTGATGGGAATCCGATTACTTCTCAAAATTGTTCCTCAACAATACCATCTGTTAATAATAATATTAATTTATCAAAAATAGACAAAGGGTTTACGTGTCTTGTTGACAAGTTAAAAACTGATTGTTCTGGCGCTACTACCGTTCAAGAAATGGCTTTAGCAATTCTTGCATCTTCTTCTGCTACTCAGAAATGTTATGATAGATTGATGACTTATAAAAAACCTCAAAATTGTTTTGGCACATCAAGTTGTAATATAAGAGACACCGCGTTGGCTATTCTAGCATTAAATCACGTTGGGCAAAGCACTACTGTTTATGAGAGCTGGCTAACGAATCAGACAATAATTGCAACTGATTTGATCTGGTATATAGAACAAGATTCAAATTCTAAGGCTAGTTGTAGAATAAGTTATAATTCTGCAGATTATACTTTTAACGTACTTGATAATAAAAAAATAGATGGATCTTTAGGAAATTGCTTAACACCTGCTCAATCTAATTATTGGCTTCAGGTTTCCCCTGCTTGTTATGATACATCTTTCAGTCTTATATGCGATACTGATTATATTACTGCATTATTATACAAACAGCCTAGCTCTCCAATTATTTATGTTTTATCTGGGACAAAATCTGCTCAGGCCAACCAACCAATAGATATTAGTATCAAATCTCTATGTTTTGGAACATCTGGATGTGACTACGAAGCAAGTGCTTGGGCAACTGTGGCGTTGGAATCAACGGGCAACAATATAGACGCATATATTCCCTACCTGATTGCAAATGAAGATACAAATAAAAGATATTTACCAGAGGCATTTCTGCAAATATTAAAAGACTTTAGCGAATATGGAACTAAGCTTATACAAAAACAGCAATTAAACAATTGGGAAGCTGATAATACTGCATATAATAGATATTATGATACTTCTCTTGCATTAATTGCTTTGTCTAGCAGTAATCAACAGCAGGTTATAAATGCAAGAAATTGGCTTACTAATTCTGCTCCTGACACTGATGGCTGTTGGAATAATGGAAACATAAGAGATACTGCCATTGCTTTATGGGCTTTAGCCGGAAGAAGTACAACTGTATCTGGCGGAACAACTATTGTTACTTGCGCAGAGGCTGGATTTTTCTGCATAACAACTTCTGATTGTCCTGATGCTCAATTATTGGGTAATTATTATTGTAGCTCACTTGGAAAGAAATGTTGCCAAACTGAGAATCTGCAACCCTGTTCTGACCTAGGCGGAACTGTTTGTGATTCTGGAAAAGAGTGCAGTGGTATATCTAAAAGGGCTAGTGACGCACAGCAATGTTGTATGGAGGATTGCCAAACACCTCAAACTGAAAATGAATGTGAGGTTATGGGTGGAACTTGTAGATCTTCTTGTTCTAGCTTACAAACGGGAACAGACTTTTCTTGCGATGATTCAGTATTTGTCTGCTGTAAGACTAGTACAACGCCTAATAAGTCTGGTGGAAATTGGTGGATATGGTTATTGGTGATATTAATAATACTAGTTACTTTAGCAATAATATTTAGAGAGAGATTAAAAGTACTCTTATATAAAATAAAATCTGGATTTAAAGAAGACAAGGGGCGTCCTTCTAATAGTGGTGGTGTTCCGCCTGGATTCGGCCCATCAGATAGACCAGTCTCGCAACAAAGACCCATGATGAGGCCGCCAATGAGACCAATGCAACCACAAAGACCGCAAGCACCAATTAACAGATTACCGATAAGAAGGTAAGATTTATTAACTAAAAATTTATTATTTTATAATGAAAGGGGTTACTTTATTCGTGGTTTTTTTATTCTTAGTCAGTTTCTGCGCTGCTGTTCCTGAAATAAAATTCCAGATAAATAGCTTCCAACCGACACAAACAATAATAGGGACTATAAATAATTTTGATGGTGAGTTGATTAGGGAGGACTTAAAAATTTACGAAGATAGAAGGGAAGTCTTTTTCGAGAGAGATCTGGCAAAAATTAATGGCACTTATTACTTCTATATAATCCCACCGAAGGAAGGTAATTTTAGTTTGAAAATAGAAAATGTTTTATATAATAGTAGTTCTGGCATTGCTTCTATAACATTACAAAAGGATTTTAATGTTAGTAAGAAAATAAATAAAAATAATAAAACGGAAATTTTGACTATTCGACCTGGACTTTATGTTGGAGATAGCCCAATGATTGATTTAATTAATTCTGGGGAAGAGGATATGAATCTTTCTATAGAGACTTTTTTCATAAGTATGTCTTCTGGAAGCGATAGGAGAATAAGCGATGGATTACCAAGCGGATTCTATTTTTTAACAATAAATAGCTATGAAAAATTTGTTATACCTATTTTTAATTATGGATCTACAAATTCTTCTTATGCGGAAAATGGCAGTACTTTAACAAATAACTATAGTGGGTGCCTTAGTGTAGATGAAAATATCTCATTAACACATATCGTCGATAAAAATGAAGAATATTTTATAAATATTGAGAACAATTGCAACTTTAGTTTAGAAAATATAACAATAAGTTCTGAATTTGAGAACATTATGTTCGGTAATGAATTATTAGATTTTATGCCGGATGAAATTAAAAACGTTAGTTTATACTCGGATATTTCTAAATCTGGAGTTTTTGATTTAAATATCGATCTTGCTTATGAAAATGAAAAATTGGGACAAGCAAAAATTACTATATTTAGTTTTAAAAACGAAACAAGCGCTACGGTTTTTAATCAGACATATAACAATCCCACAAAATTGAGTTGCGAAGAAAGGAACGGCACTTTTTGTACGCAAGAACAAAGCTGCTCCTCTGATAATTATGATTACTATCCCGAAAATGCACTCTTGACGTGTTGCTTTTCTGATTGCGTTAGTATAAATTCTTTAATTAATTGGAATAATGTTATTGTTGGTATAGTCGGTGTTTTGATTATACTTGGTATTTTATACCTGCTTTACAGAAGGTCCAATAAGATTAAAAATGCAAACCCAGAAGAAAAATTTAAAGAATTAGATAAAAGATATCAGAAGAGTATTTCTGGAAAAAAGAAGTAACTATTTTTTATTTTTCTTCTT
>Ga0268276_1001558_pt1 | contig 22035 bp, 20 predicted proteins | sample saktaG_4_FD_190145 | JGI IMG/M metagenome (GOLD analysis project Ga0268276, IMG submission 190145) | Saline water microbial communities from Sakinaw Lake, British Columbia, Canada - sak_2010_1_5_45m | ecosystem: Environmental > Aquatic > Non-marine Saline and Alkaline > Saline ... | reverse complement strand
CGACGGTCTCGCCGGCGGCGGAGGCCGCGGACGCGATCGTCCAGCCCGCGTCGAAACGCCAGCGCACGCGGACCTGAGGAAAAAGTTGGTTGACGGCAAAATCAGGCCGGGGCGTGAGGCCGGCGGGCCGGCCCGCCGCGACGATCGGAAGACCGCCCTTCTTGAGCACGATCTGATGCCACGGAGGGCGCGTCTTGCCCGCGGTCCTTTCGGCGAAGGTCATGGCCTTGGCCCCGACCTCCACGATCGTGTAGCCGGAGGCCGCTTCTTTCGTGCCCAGGTTGGCCCGGCCCATGACACCTTGCAGGCCTTCGAAGTCCATAGCCCGGTTCTTGTGGCCGTGCCCGACCAGAACCGCGACCGTGGGGATCGTTTTCAGCTTGTCCAGGACGACGTACCAGTTGGCGATGCTCTCATCGAGGGGATAGTGGCTGACGAAGACGGTCGGTTTCGTCGCCCCGCCCGGCTCCGCCAGGAGGCCCTCCAGCCAGCGGACGTCCTGGGGCGCCCAATTTCCGTCGCCCATCCTCAGGACGGGCCCCTGGGAGAGCCCGATGAACCGGAAGCCGCCGCTCTCGAAGGCGAAGCGGTCGGAGCCCCAGAGCCGCGTGAAATCCGAGCCGCCCGATCCCGACCATTTCGTGTCGTGATTGCCGGGGATGATGTGATAGGGAACGCGGAGGCCGTCGAGGATGTCCTTGGCCAGACGGAGATTCGTGTAGGATCCCATTTCGGCGATGTCCCCCGTCACCAAGACAAAAGACAGGCCGGGCCGGGCGTTGATGTCCGAGACGGAGGCCCGGAGGTCATCGGCGCCGCGGTCCGATCCGACATGCGTATCGCTCAGCCAGGCGAAGCGAAGTGGCCCGCGCGGAGCGGCGGGGCTGGCGGCCATCAGGAGGACGACGAGTGCGGTGCAGATGACGGCCGCCACCGTCCAGGTCTTCTTCGCCGCCATCCTGTCTTCTCCTCGCACGGCTCGATCGCGTACCCGATCAAATCCTATGGCCACTCCCTCACGATGTCAACCGGCGTGTGCCACGTAATGGACCGCCCCATACCGTCCGTGCGATCGGATACGTTCGGCGGATTGACTCCCTTCGGCCCAAGGGGTAATCTAAGGCCAACTCAAGACACCTATCACGGGGAGACCCACGATGTCTCAAAACGCATGGGAAAGACGGGATTTCCTTAAATCGCTCCTGGCCGGAATGCCGCTCCTCGCTTGGGACTGGAGCTCTTTTCCGCGCGGCGGCCAGGACAAAACCCCGCCGGGGACTTACGACGCCATCGTCATCGGCGCCGGCTTGCGGCCGCGGACGAGCTTCCAGAAATCTCCCTTGGCCTGGAGGCGTTTCAGGGAGACGTCCATCTTCTGGAAGGCATTCTCCTGACCGAGCTCGAGCGCGTCGACGGTGATGCGGAAGGGGAAGAGCGAGTAGTCGAGCTTGCCGATGCGGACTGTCATCCCCGCTCTTTTTGCGAGCTGGCTTTGGAGGAGGTTCCTGACGAGCGGCTTGTCGAAGATGAAAAGGAGCGATGCGGCGACAACGAGGAGGGCGACAAGGCCAAGGACGATGCCCGTTACCTTGAGGGTCTTCTTCAGCGCTTTTTTTACCATGCCGCACGACGATTATAACATTGTTTAGTCGGCTGAGCTTTCCAGAAGGTTCCAGAAGGGGTCAAACCTACCTTTTGCTGCAAAAGGTAGGTTTGACCCCCCTTCTGATTGACATCTCCCCGGGTAGTGGGCTATCGTTGAGCCATCTTCAGCGGATTGCTCGTAGAGGAGGACATGATGAGTCGAAGGATAATCTCCCGCCGGGACGCCCTCGGCGTCATCGGAAAGACGGGCGCGGCGCTCGGCGCCGGCACCTGCTTTTTCCTGAGTTTGAAAACCTCCCCGCTTCTCGGCGCCATCGGCGATGGGCCCGGTCCGGGCAGGGGACAGGCGAAGTCTCCTCGCCTGAAAATCGCGCCACAAGTCGCCGAAAAGGTCGTCGTCAGCGGTTCGGGTTCGACGCTTATCTTCAAGATCTCCGGGCCGGCGGGACGCCATTGCGGTGTCTCTTTCGCCACGGCCGATGCCCGCGACCGCTTCAAGGCCGCCACCAACGCCCGGGGTCTCATCGGCGAAAACGGACTGGCCACCATCGAGGTCGACGCCAAGGGCCTTCCGAACGGAAAGGTCTTTCTCCGGGTCGTGACGGGCGCCTCGGGCAAATTCAGCAAGGACCTCCGGGGGACACAGGCCTTCGAGGTCACCATTTCCAATGGCGTCATGACAAAATTCGGCGGCGTCCGCGAGAGGCCTCTGGAAAGCGCTTCGGTCGCCGTCTCCGTGGCCGCGGCCGGATATCATTCAAAGAGCCGTTAAATCGCGGTCCTGACCGCGGAGCACGAAGGGACACCTTTTTGCGATCGGACATTCCCCCCATGGCGCGCGGAGGAAGAAGCGGGATCGCTCTCCGGCGGCGCCGCGTCTGCTATTCCGGAAACGGGCTCCGCTCGGTCCCCCTCAATAAGACGCTGGCCGGTATCGAAAATTATTTCCTGACCGGCGGCGCAGAAGCTCAATTCGAGATGATCCACGGGGCCGCCGACGGCTGCCTCCGCGCCGTCCTGGAATACCTGCCTCCGCCGGGAGAGCCGGAAAACCAGAGATACTTCGGAAAGGGAGTGACCGCGGGGCAGACTCTGGCCAGCGCCTGCATGGAGTTCATCGAGAGACAGTCCGCTAAAATGAAACCCGGGGACGGTCTGCTCGAGGCGAGCTACCCCGAGGTCGCTTCGGACGCCCGCGACCCCGTCCTTTTTTCCATTGCGAAGGAAGCGGGTTACGAACCGGCTAAACGGATCGATTGGATTTGGGGCTATTCCCTGACGAGGTCGGAGCCCGCGCTCGTCCCGGCGAACCTGGTTTTTTTTCCCTACGAGACGGACCCGGGCGAAAAATATATCACCTGGACCGACTCCAACGGATTGGCATCAGGCAATAATCTCGAGGAAGCGGTCCTCCACGGAATCCTGGAAGTCATCGAGAGGGATGCCGTAGTCATCGCCGAGTACAACCGGCTTCCGTTCGCCGGGATCAAGGCGGACGGTCTGTCTTCCGAAGCCGTCCCGGGCCTGGATCGCCTGGAAGCCGCGGGATACTCATGCTCGTTCAGGGCCGTCCCGACGGATATCTCCATCAACGCCGTAGCGGTCTTCCTTCGCCATGAGGACGACTCAGCGAATTGCTGCGTGGCCTTTGGGTGCCACCTGGATCCCGGCCTGGCCATGGCTCGGGCCCTCACCGAGGCTATCCAGCTCCTCCCGCCCACCGTCAATCATGGAGGATGGCTTCTCTCCGGGTCGCCCGAGCGCTACGCCGCCCGGCCCTCGCGCGAGATCCCCTTCGACGGCTTGAGAAGCTCGGCCTCCGCCGACCTCAAGGACAATATCGAAGCGTGCGTGGCGATCCTGAAAGACATCGGGTCCGAGGTCATCATCGTCGACCTGAGCCTCCCGGATATCCCTTTCTCGGCCGTCCGCGTCCTCGCCACCGGACTTCAGCCTCTCCTCCACGAGGGCGACATGCGGCTCTCCCCGCGGTTCTTCGATGTTCCCGTCAAGCTGGGATTCCGCGATCGGCCTCGTGATCCGGCCGAGGTCAAGATCTGGCCCCTCTGCGGCTACCGGTGAATTGACTCTCCCCTGCCAAGGGGTTAAGCTAGGGCAACCTCAAGACAGGGATATCAGGGAGGCCCCGAGATGTCGCAAAACATATGGGGGAGACGGGATTTCCTTAAATCGCTCCTGGCCGGAATGCCGCTCCTCGCTTGGGACTGGAACGCCTTTCCGCGCGGCGGCCAGGACAAAACCCCGCCGGGGACTTACGACGCCATCGTCATCGGCGCCGGCCTCGGCGGCCTCAGCGCGGCCGCGGCATTTGCCCGCCAAGGGTACAAGGTCCTCGTCCTCGAACAGCACAGCGTCCCCGGCGGCTACGCCTCCGCCTTCACCCGGCCGGGCGGCTTCACGTTCGACGTCTCCCTCCATTCGACGACGGTCGGCATTCGCAACGGTATCCCCAACCTGATCGAGGGCTTTCCGGAGATCCAAGACGTCGCCTTCGTCCCCCACAAGACCCTTTACCGAACGATATATCCGGACTACGACATCCGGGTCCCGCACATGAACGTCCCCGGCTTCATCAAGACCTTGAAGGCGAATTTTCCGGACGAAGCGGAGGGCATCGACGGGATTTTCGCGGACATGAAGGGTCTTTCCGACGACGTCGGCAATCTTTCGGGCGCGGGCGGCCAGGTCGATATGTCCACGTTCCCCGCTAAATTCCCTCATCTCTTCAAGAACCTCAACAGGACCTGGGGGGCCATGGTCGACGACCGCATCAAGAACCCGAAGCTCAAGGCCGTCATATCGGGGCTCTGGGGCTACTTCGGACTGCCCCCGTCCAAGCTTTCGCCTTTCTACTACGCTATGCCCCTCATGGGTTATCTTGAGGGCGGCGGCTATTACCCCGTCGGCACCTCGCAGAAGATCAGCGACGCCTTCGCCGGCCTGATCAAGAAAAACGGCGGCGAGATCAAGCTCAACACGCGCGTCGATAAGATCCTCACCCGCGACCACGCGGCCTACGGGGTCAGGACCGCAGACGGCGCGGAATACCGCGGCCGGGCCGTCATCTCCAACGCCAACGCCGTGGACACGTTCACCCGGATGGTCGACGAAAAGGAATTTCTCCAGGGCTTGCTGGCGCGCATGGACAAGCTCTCCGTCAGCTATTCGACCCTCCTCGTCTGGCTGGGCCTCAAGACGGACCTCGTCCGCAAGGTCGGGCTCAAGGAATCCGAGATCTTCTACAACACGGGTTACGACATCGAGGCCGATTACAAGGCCGTCATGGCCGGGGGCCTGCCGGACGATCCGGATTTCGGGCTGACCGTCTACGACAACCTCGGACCGGGCTTCTCACCCAAGGGAAAGAACACGCTCAATATCATCGCGACACAGGGCTTCGACTATTGGAAGAAGTTCGAGACCGATTATTTCTACGGCAACAAAGACGCCTACACGAAGGAGAAGATGCGCCTGGCCGACATCCTCATCGACAAGGCGGAGAAAACGCTCCTGCCCGGACTGCGGAAGGCCATCGAGGTCATGGAGGTCGCGACTCCGCTGACCAACCTGCGCTTCACGAGCAACCCGCGCGGCGCGATCTACGGCTGGGACCAGACCGTGGACAACTCGGGCAACCGGCGCTTCCCGCAGACGACGCCCATCAAGAACCTTTACCTCTCCGGCGCCTGGACGTTCCCGGGCGGGGGGTACGGCGCCTGCATCCCCAGCGGCCTCGCCTGCTTCAGCCGGGTGATGGCGGACTGGAAGGTCTGATGGGCATGATCCCCAGTGACTAAGAATCAAAGAAGATTGCCAGTTAACACTCTGTTTTTCTGGGAGGGCAGGCGTGATTAAGAGTAAGGGAGTGTCGGCATTCTTACTCTATTCTATGCTCGCAATGACCTGCGCATGCCGGAACAGCCAGGCACCGCACGCGCTGAGGGCCGGCGATTTTACAATCACCAAAAGACCCATTGGGGATTTATTCCGGTTTGGGACTATTGAAAAAATCGTCGTCCCGGAATTGACGGATGATTCGTCAATCGCTGAAGTCAGCCAAATCGCGTTCGACAAGAACGGAGACATCTACGTGGCTGATCTCTCTTCTCGGGGAACTGTCCTGCGATTCGATGAGTCCGGTAAATATATATCTCGATATGGGCGGCCTGGACAGGGGCCGGGAGAGCATGGCTCCTTGAGAGCGTTTGATATCGATGGGAATTTACGGGTTTATCTCATTTCGGATACGAAGATCATTCGCTACAGCCAGGCCAGTGAATTTGAAAAAGAGACATCGATAGGTTATTTCCCTGGGGATATCAAAATTGTCAAAGACGGGCTATACGCGCGGATCTTCGGAACTAGGGACTCCTCGGGCGGCTTGGGGCCTGCTATAAAAGTGTATGATCTGGGCCTCGCCGAACAAGGAGGGGTATGCCACTTTGACCCGCGGCTGAACGCTTATAAATTTCTCCCAAGAAGCAGTGTCGCGGTTTGGAAGGATAAGATCATTTTTACGGATATCTATGACCTCGCTCTCAATATTTACGACCCTCGTGCGGATCAAACTCAGCGGATTGTCTTTCCTAATGATAACGGGAGGCTGGATTCCGTTTGGAAAAGGGAACACCTCGTCGAGGATGACCGATCCCATATCAGGGATAATATCCATCGTTTCAATGCCGTATACAGTTTTGACGGGATCGTTTATTTAACCGAGATCGACCGGAAAAGAAACGAAGTGAATTTTTGGCTGCTGGACATTGATCATAAGAATATCGTCGTTTTTCCTCTCCTGGATGTCATCGGGACCGCAACAAGAACTTCTGCCTCCATCCGCTTCGAAACCATCGTCGGAACTTACGAAAACGGGTTAGTGTTTGTTGTGGAAGATGAGGAGAAGATCCAAAAGATCCGGGAGCAATACCCTCAGTTTAAGGATGTCCGCTTCGGGGCCAACGATAACCCGGCCTTAGTTTTTTTCCGCGTGAACGGAATTTCATAGCCGACGGGACGGACGCGGCTTGTTGCCATTAGACGTCAAGCTTCTTCTCCTCTCTCTTTGTTCCCCGGGAAGGCGTGTGCTATAGTGAGGGCGTGAAAATCATCAACGAGCCTGTCTCCTTGGCAGACCTGAAGGCCATGGCCCAAGGCGGCTTCGGGAACCTGGTGAAGGCCGTGGTCGATGTGGATCGCGAGATCATTGCCGTCGACGGCGAGCTCCATGCGGACGAAGAAGCGCTCCTTCTCGAGAACGGGTCCCGGCAAAGGAACCTGTGGGGGATCAACATCTATCCCGAGCTCGAAGGCGCGGACCGGATTGAATTCGATTCCATGATCAATATCCGGCCTGCCCAGGGGAATCGCTCCCGGGGCGTCGATAATATGGAGATCCGGGAAAAGATCATTCAAGTGGTTCATAAGCTGATATCGACATGAGCATTCAACATCGGGAACTGGCGGCGGGGCGCTGGCAGAGCTTGTCGTTTGTCGAGCAGCTGGCCAACGTCGGGAGCGAGGTCGAGCGGGCGCTGAATTGGCGCCAAAAGCAAAACTCCGATTACAGCCTCCTGGCTCTCGACCGGGCCTTGGAGCTCCTCGACCTGACGATCGCCGACCCCCGCCACAGCCGCCGTCTCCGCGAGTTGACCCGGCTTCGCGAGGCTCTCGTGGATTATTTCCTCGGGGATAATCAGTATGCTTCTACAGATAAGCTCTGGAGAAATTACTTCTATGCCTTCGGTTATGCCGCCGCTTTGACGAGAAGGCCATCGGATCAGAATCGAACTTCACGTTCTTAGCGCGCGGCGAAGAAGGGTCGATTTAAAGGGGGCCGGTCAGGGACAGGTCCCGAAGGTCAGGTGCCGCCAGGCGGGAATTGAAGGCGGAGGACAAACGACTTCCACGTCTTCGCCGCTTGTCGGATGGGGAAACCGGAGCTTCCACGAATGCAGGAGATATCCTGTTTCGCCGGGAAGCGCGGCGTACTCATCATCAATGGTGTCAGAACGGGGAATTCCACCCTCCTGATAGAGCGGGTCACCCACCAGAGGGAATCCGGCATAGCTGAGATGGATCCGGATCTGATGGGGACGTCCCGTGGGAATGGTCACTTCGAGGAGGGTCGCGTTTTCCTCGGGGAGTCGACGGATCACCCGGACATGACTTATCGACGGCCGGCCTTGGGGACAATACGCATTGAGGGTTTCCGGACGCCGATACGGGACAGGCCCGATGGGCGCGTCGACCGTGAAGGTGTCAGACATCGCGGTCCCGGAGGCCAAGGCCAGATACACCTTAAGGATCCGCCGTTCCTTCATGGCGATCGTCAATAGTCGCGCGGCCCGGGGGTTGCGGGTGAAGAGAATGGCCCCGGAAGTGCCGCGCCCAAGCCGATGGAGAGGCGAGCATTCGGTTCCATGGCGTTGCCGCACCAGATGTAGAAGCGTATTATCCAAAAAAAAGCCGCCGGGCAGGACGGGCAGCCCGGAGGGTTTCGCCAGCACCAGGGCGTCGTCATCTTCGAATAGGATCCCGAAATCGGTTGGAGCCGCGGGCTCTTCCCAGGGAAGGCGACGGTAGATGAGGAGGTCGCCCCGGGTCAGGAGTTCATCCGGTAACGCCGACCGCCCGTTGAGCAGGACCTGTCCCGCTTGGATCCGCTGCCGCCACACATCCCCGGCCGAGTGGGTGTAATGAACCGCATAGAAGGCCGCGACCGAGACGCCTTCGTCCTTCGGGAGAATCCGATCGGAGTAAGCGTAGCCGTTGTTTTTCATGATATCGCGCTTCGGCGGCAAAACGGGCCACGGGGCGGACGTCAGCTCAGGCCTTGGACACGTATTCACCCGTACGGGTGTCGACGCGGACGACCTCGCCGGTCGACATGTATTCGGGGACCTGCACGACCAGCCCGGTGGACAGGGTGGCCGGTTTCGTCCGCGCCGTGACCGACCCGCCCTTCACCGACGGCTGCGTATCCACGATCTCGAGGTTGATGAAGGTCGGGATCTGCAGACCGAGGACGCGGCCCTCGGACGAGATCGATATCAAGCCTTCGATTCCGTCGGAGAGATACGGCCACTCTTCCTCGATCTCGTCCTTTGTCAGCGTGAACTGGCTGTAGTCCTGCAGGTCCATGAAGGTGATGCTCGAAGCGTCGCCGAACAGGAACTGGACCGGCCGCCTCTCGAAATCGGCCTCGGCCAGGATATCGTCGCCGCGCAGGGCCTGGTCGATCTTGCGCTTCGACTTTAGATTGCGGAAGCGGATCTTGTAGAGCGTCACCGCTCCGCGGGCCGAGGGCGATTGGACCTTGATCGTCTCGATGATATGCGCGTCGCCCTCGATCTTGATGACGTCGCCTTTCTTCAGATCGGATGCTCGGAACATAAGACCGCCTATTTGATGATCTTCATCCCCTCGATGGTCTGGCCTATCGTGCTCATGACGCACTTGTCGATGACGCCCTTATCGTTGCGGACGAATTGCAGTTCGTAATAGTCTCCGGTCTCCGCCAAGGTGACGTCGAAGCAGAGGGGCTTGCCTTCGACGGGCTTGATCTCCTCGGGCGTCTCGCCGGGAGGGGCGCCGAAGAGCTTGCCATCCTGCTCCGTGAACTGGACGATCAGCGATTCGCCCTGGATGGAAAAGTCGTAGTCGCCGACGATCTCGGCGATGAGCTTTTTCATGTCCACGGGCTTGTCCTGGGCGGCCGCCGGGGCGGCGATGGCCGTCAGGCAGGCCATGGCCAATAGAGCCGTGGCCATAATGAGCATGGCTTTCTTCATGAGCGCCTCCAAGTCGTTAATGAGTTCTCATATTATACACGTTTACCAGTCGGGCTTCGTTCCCGGAGGCGGCTCCACATGCCCCTCCGACGTCCTTGAACCGTCGTGTAGCGCCCGGGCTATTTCCCCTTGGCGTCGAGGTTCTTCCAGTTGAGCAACACATTGAAAATAAAGAAGTAAGAACCGTGAGTCTGGCTTCGCCAGGTCGGGTTGAAGCTGAACAGGACCACGTGCCCCTGGCCCAACGTCACGTCGGCGAGGGCGGGTGAACCGGTCAGCTCCTCGCCGGCGGCGAGGCCGCCGCTGATCAGGAGGTCGTTGACGTTGCGGGCGAAGCTGAGGACGATCCTCGGCCGGGCGGCCGACGCCATCGCCATGCGCGGGCCTTCCTCGGCCGGCTGTTGGGGCGCGCCCTTCTGGGCCTTGCGAAACTCCTCGATCGACTTCTGGCCCAGGTCCTTGGCCCTCCCCTGCGGGATGTCGGGGTCGGTGGCCGTCCCGCGACCCGAGACCCGGCCGGACGGGACGCCCATTCCGGGCATCTGACCCATGCCCCGACCGCCCATCCCGCCCATGGCGAAGACGGGGGACTGGCTGAAGTAGATGCCCAGCGTGTCGTCATAGCCGTAGACGAGGGGGCTCGTCTTGTCGCCGAGGTCGGCCCGGAAAACGCCGCCCCGGGCCCAGAGGTTCGGGGTGTCACGTATGGACAACCCCTGGGCCAGCCCGAATTGGATGGGGAGCGCAGAGCTGTTGCTCAGGGTGATGAAGACACCGCCGTCCCTGATGAAATCGCGCAGGTGGAGGATGCCGTCGAGCTCGATGCCGCCGCGCATGTCGTCCGTCGAGTCTTCGGAGCCGAGGTTCGGGGTGAGGTCGGTCTTTTTCCAAGGCATGGGCTTATCGCCGCTGACGCCGCTGAGGATGCTCAGCGCATTGGGCGACGATGGGCCGAAGATGATGACGTCGTATTTCTCGCGGAGCTTGGGATTGTCCCGGACCGCGTGGACGGAGACGTAATCATAGGGGATGCCGTACTCGTCGAGGGCGATCCTCAGCCAGCCCTCGGTCTGCGTGCTCTGCCACGTGTGCATGAGCGCGACGCGCGGGGCGAGCACATCGTGCGTCGGAACGGCCGGGACGGCCGGGACGGCGGGGACGGCGAAGACCGCGAAGCCGTACTCTTTCCCTGCCGCATCGAGCGTCGCTTCGATGTTCCCGCCGTTATCGGCCGGCTTGAGGATGAACGTCCCGGCCCTGAACTTTTTGCCCTGGGATTCGAACTCCTTCTCGGCAGCCTGGATCTTCAGATCCTTATTCTTGAAGCGGAAGGTGGCCAGGACGTTGTCGGCGTTATGGTTGATGAGATAGGCCTGGACCGCGCCTTTCCCCAGGCGCGAGAGCCCGCCGGGTGAGGCGACCTCGCCCTTGACGAGCGTCATCGGCGCGTCGAGGACGGCGAGGTCGTCGACGCGGACGGTCTTGACGTTGTAGAGCGGACCGAGCGTCCAGCCGACGTCATCGTAGGGCCGCGGGTCGTTGACGTTGAAATACTGCTTATCGAGCATCATGTCGGCCATCCGCGAATAGGGCTGGTCCATGCGGACGACGTAGCTGCCGGCCGGGAATTCGGCGTCCTTGACCTTGAAGGACTTGTCCGCCTTGTGGACCTCGACGCCCTGGGCCTGGAGCCCGCGGAGCAGCCGGGCCGCCTGGCCGGGGCGCGGGTCGTCGCCGGGAAAGACGTAGGCCGCGGGGCCTTCGTTCCGGGCTTTGGCCACGGAGCGCTTGCTCTTGAGGTAGAAGTTCTCCAGGAACTTGTCCTTGAGCGAGGCGACGTGGTTCATGCCGACGAGGATGGCGCTCTGCTGAAGGTTGACGTTGTCGCGGATCGACCAGAGAAGCGAGCGCAGCGGCGGGTTGGGCCGGTACCAGTCCCGGTCGCCGGCTGCCGAGATGATACGGGTCGAGCCGTCGCCCGCGCCTTGCGTCTCGTAGAACCGGCCGATGGAGTTGTGTCCGTTGGCCGCGTAGAAGGCGTAGTTGGGAGCCCAGCCGTCGTAGAAGCCGTGGGTCCAGACGCCCGGAACGCCCATCTTCGTCATCTCGTCGACCTCACGATAGGCTAGAAGATTCCATTCGTCGACGACGATCGGGTCGAGCCAGGCGTTGTAGGGGCCGGTTCCGGTCGAAATGTAGAGATGGGAAACGGACTCGTGGAGGTCGTGCATGACGATGGGGTGGTAGTCGAGGAAGACCTTCATGATGTATCGGCTCAAAGCCAAGGCCAAGCCGAGGTTGTCGCGGTTATTGTCGTGAGAAACGTATTTCCCCCACCACAAGAGCCGGTTGGGGACGTTGGACTTGGGGTCCTTGCGTTTGGCCATCGACACGTCGACCTGTTTGTCACGGCCGTCGACCTCGAGGATAGGCGTGATGAGGATGATGCTGTTCTCGCGGATCGTCTTGATGAAGGGGGACTCGTCGACGGCGACGCGGTAGGCGAGCTCCATGAGCATCTCGACGGAGCCCGTCTCGCTCGAGTGCATACCGCCCGTGGCCCAATACATCGGTTTGGCCTGTTTCATCAGGCTCTCGGCTTCGGCGTCGCTGAGGCCGCGCGGATCGGCCAACCTGGCGTTGATGGCCTTGTACTTGTCGAGATTCTTGATCGTTTCCTCATCGGCCACGGCGACGAGTATCCAGTCGCGGCCCTCCTCGGTCTTGCCGATGTCGAAGACTTTGACCCGGGGAGTGGCGGCGGCCAAGGCCCGCATGTACTTGTAAACATCGGCCGAGTAGCTCAGGACGTCTTTGGCCCCGGCGATGTGGCCGAGGACCTCGAGAGGGGTCGGGATGCCCTCGGCATAAGGCAGGTAGTTGACGTACTTCGTGGTAAAGCAGGGGTCGGTCGTGAACTCGAGGATCTTCTTGGTGTATTCCTCGTGGTTCTTTTGCTGGGCCAGGACCGGAAAAACGGTCAGCCCCAGGACGAGGACCAACACGGTGATCGGAACAGATACCTTTCTCAAAATATCACGGCTCATGACTTTCCTCCTTCCGGAAAACACGGTGATGACTGGCAACATACTCAATTTCCCCCCGGGGGTCAAGATTCAGTATCTAGTTCATATTATTAGCGTTGCTGCTGTCCGACCCCAATCCGAACCCCGACCTGATAAAGAGAAACGCTGATAGGCGGCACCAGGAGCTTCTTGCCGAACGGGGCGGCCGCAATTTCCTGGACCGCGACACCCGGCGGCCGGCCCGGCCCCGGCACGTTGCAGGCCCTGGGATCGTCGCCGGCGACGAGATAGAGCTTGGCCGTCTCGGCGAGCTTCAGCTTCCCGAGATCGAGCCTGAGGGTCTGGGTCGTCTTGGTCGGGTTGACGATCGACAGGATCAAGACGCTTTTCGTTTCGTCCTTCCAGCAGGCCATGATGTCGAGCGGCTCGGGCGCACCGGTGACCTCGACCGGGATCGTCCCGAACCGTTTCCGGTAGAGCGCCAGGATGACGCCCGTCGAGTCGAGCACGGCCGCCGTCTTCGAGGTCTTGATGGCCCCGATGACGTTGACCGTCTGGGCGTAATTGGCCATGAAGTAGACATCGCTCTGGCGGGCGTATTCGTTGAGCCCGGCGGCGACGCCGAGGGCGTCTTCCAGGAAATACTGAGTGCCGAGCTCACCGTAAAGGTGCGGTCCGTACCAGTAGTTCCACTCGTCGAGGGCGACGGGGACTTCCTTCATCTTGAGCGTCGGGATCATCTGCCGGTATTTCCGGTGGGCTTCGGCGATCCGGCGGATCTCCGTCGGCATCTGATTGACGTGGCTGAGGAGCCCGGCCTTGTGCCCGACGTAGAAGTGCTCGCTGATGAGGTCCATGTGGTTCGAGGCCTCGGCCAGCATGGTTTCGCTCCAGCGGCCGACGGCGCCCACGGCGACGACTTGGACGGATGGGTCCATGGCCTTCATGGCCACGGCGTACTGGGTATGCTTCTTGACGTAGTCGGAGAGGGGGATGTGGCCGAGCTGCCAATTGCCGTACATCTCGTTGCCGATGGCCCAGAATTTGACGCCCCAGGGTTCGGGGTGACCGTTCGCGGCCCGGAGCCGGCCCATCTTCGAATCGGGCGCGCCGTTGACGTATTGGAGCTCATCGAGGGCCATGACGACGTCGCCCAGCCCGCTGTTGACGGTGATATAGGCCTCGGCACCGATGAGCCGCATCAGGTCGAGGTACTCATGGACGCCGACGTCGTTGTGCTCGACGCCGGTCCAGGCCGGGTTCTTGCGCGGCGGCCGCCTGTCCCGGTCGCCGATGCCGTCGCGCCAGTCGTAGCCGCTGACGAAGTTGCCGCCGGGCCAGCGGTAGACGGGCGAGTCGAGCTCCTTGAGCAGGGCCAGGACCGAGGGCCGGAAGCCTTCGATGTTGTCGGCCGGCATGATCGAGGCCGTCCCGACCTTGAACCAGCCGCGGCCCGAGGAAGCGATCTCCAGGCGGGCGTTCTCCGTCGACGCCCCGGCCTTGAAAGCGAACGGGAACGTCTTGTAGTCGCGGCCGATCCCTTTGACGGCGATGGTCTGGCGGGCGTCGGGAGCGGCGCCCCAAACAAGGCTGACGTTGACGGGCGCCGCTCCGGGGTCGCCGGCAAGGACCACGCGACCGACGTATTCTTTGCCTTCGACGAGCGCCAGCGCTTCCTGGACGATCCCGCCCGGGCCTTTCCCGGCGAGGGTCACGCGCGGCGTGTGGGCGCCCGTGAAGGGCTTGACCTTGTCCATCTTGACGAGGACGGCGCCGCCGATGGCCTTCCATGGCGACTCGCCTTCGCCCACGGCGTTGAAGAATTTCCTGTCCTCCAGCATCTCGGCCCAGATGCCCTGATAAATGCATCGACCCAGGTGCTCGATGAACTGGCCGTAGATATATTGGGATAGGGGTTTCCCGGTTTTCCCGGTATTGATAGAGACCTTGGGCCGGCCCAACTCCTTGCCCGAGAGGCGGACGAGTTCCACGTCGTCAAACCAGGCTTTCCCCGTCGCCCGGCCCCAGCCGCCGAAGAGGCATGTCACTTCGAGGGCGTCGTTCGGGCCGGCGTCGAATGCGACTTCGACCTTGGTCCAATCCTGGGTCCCGGTGATCGCCGCCGTCCGCCATTCTTCTTCACCATTGATGTTGATCTGGGCCCCGCGGCTCGTACCCCGGACAAGGTCCTGGGTTTTGATCCAGCCGCTCAGTTTATAGCGGGAATAGGGCTTGACCGGGACGACGGCGAGCCAAGAGGCGTCGGCGCCCTTCTCCGACGAGATCATGACGCTCCGGCCCCCGCTATGTCCGGAGGGGTCAACGGCGAACGCCGCCCCGCCCCTCTGCCAGCTCCTCGACCGCCAGCCCGCGGGATTGTCGCCGTCCATCTCTTCGAAAGAGCCGTTGGCGACGAACTGGGTCACCCCGGCCAGCTCGTCCCCGGGTTGGGGTCCGCCGGTCCGGCACGATATGAACGAAAAAGCGAGTCCGCAGGCGATGATGCAGGCCAGCAGGGCAGCCGAATATTCGCGGGGTGTGTTCATGGGTCCTCCTTCCCGGTCCGTGCGACGAGGGGGAATGTACCTCGGCTCCGGCCCCCTGTCAACGCAGCCCGACACCACCTGCTCTTTTCTTTGGTTCTTCTCTCGATTTCGTGGACGGCGATAGAAAGCTCACGATGGATATCACCCTGAAGACCCCCGTAGCGGAGGGGGACCCGTCGCAATGCGACGGGGGAACCGCCGGGACAGGTTCCCGGGGGGCCGGGGGGCTAAGGGCGATATCCATCGCGAGCTCACCACCTGCCGGCTTACTAAATCGGGAGAAGAACCCGCTTTTCATCTTGACACCAGGCCTAGGTCAGAGTATCCCTTGTGCCTGGATCGTGAAAGCCATGCTCACGCAAGATCGTAAGTTCTTGTTCTTCGACTGCGAAACGACGGGACTGCCTCGCAGCCGCTATTTTTCGCCCGACGACGTCGACGGCTGGCCCCGTCTCGTCCAGATCGCCTGGGCACATTACGACCTCCGGGGAAATTCCAAAGACGCCAAAAGCCATATCGTCAGGCCGGACGGATTCATGATCCCGGCCGATGCAACGAGGATCCACGGCATCACCCACGCGCGCGCCCTTCGGGTGGGCAGGGACTTGGGGGAGGTCCTGGACGAATTCCTCGAGGCGGTCGAACAGCCGGGGACGACACTCGTCGCTCACAACCTCGATTATGATCGCGGGGTGCTCGGGGGCGAGCTCGTCCGGCAGAGGAAGTCCCTTCGGTTCCTGGAGATCCCGGGGATCTGCACGATGAAGTCGACGACGGAACTATGCCGCTTGCCCCGGCCGGGCGGATTCGGTCTCAAGTGGCCGGCCCTCGAGGAGCTACACATCTTCGTGTTCGGCCACTCCTACGAGGGGGCCCACGACGCCGCGAGCGACCTCGAGGCCTGCGCCCGCTCGTTCTTCAAGCTCCTTCAGGCCGGGCATTATCCCCTGCCCGGGGAGTGAGGCCTGAGCTGCTCGCGCTCCGCGTAAATCGACGTCCGTATCCAACGATCACAGGCGGCTTGGAGGATGGGAGGGATTGTTGCTTGTGATGCCTTTGTCGCCCAACTCCTCCCGAATGATCCGCCGCAAATACTTCTCCAGGACCTCTCCTCCTCGTCGGACATGTTCTTTGAGCACGTCGTTGATCATGCCTTGATAGCTGCCGCCGCCTCTCGCTTCAACTTGCGAGCGGAACCATTCGAGGACCTCATTGTCCAGGCGGATGGTGATCCTCGTCTTGCCCGCGGGGATCGCGACCACGGCTCCCCTTCTTCCCAGGCTGAAATCATAGGTTTTACTCATGTCTTCTTCCCGTGTTATATGCACATTTGTATATCTTGTCAAGCTGCAAACGTCCGTCTTCATCTGGCGATCCCTTTATTGAACCAACCGATCACATTCCGAAGGAGCGTCTCATCAAACGAAGACGCTCCATGAGCTTGATCACGCTCATGTCGACGCTGTCTAACGAGTTCTGGGAGAGGGGTCTTTTGATGTTTTGCCCCCTATATCGAGGAAGTCCATCATGAGGCGGCGATGGATATCGCCCTGACGACCCCCGTAGCGGAGGAGGACCCGCCGAAGGCGGGGGAACCGCCGGGACTGGTTCCCGGGGGGCCGGGGGGCTAAGGGCGATATCCTTCGCCAAGCCGAATAGAGGACTTCCACGAAATCGTGAGGCGGACCCTCTACTTGACCTTCCACTCGTGGACGCCGGCCGACCAGTCCTTCTGCAGCTGGACCTCGAGGCGCAGTGCCGTCGTCCGGACCGGCGCGAATTTCACCGTGTTCCAGGCGTCCTTAGCTACACCATAAGCGCCGGCGGCCTTGACCGGCAGCCAGTCTTCGCCCGCCTTGTAGAGGATCCGCCAGGAAGCCGGCACGCGGCACCCGCCGCTACCCGTGTCGTCGAACCAGTAAACGGAGGATTCGGACACGCGCACGGGCGCGTCGAACGTGTAGTCGATCCACTCCGAGGTCCCCTTCTTCGGCCACCAGTGCATGTAGCTCGCGGCGTCGTCCGAGCCTTCGGGCTCGAACTGGTCGTTCGCGCGCCGCAAATTGACAGCCCGTTCGGACGCCGTGACCGTGGCCTTGGCCGAGAGCCCTGGCTCCCGGGCGACCCGCGCTTTGGCGGGATCGCGGGCGAGCCACACGGTCATCTCGCCCTTGCCCCGGTTGGCCCAGGCATAATACGGGATGAGCGTGACGGACTTCTTCTCGGAAATGACCTTCCCGGCCTTCTCGCTCAACGCCTCGGCCTCGCCTTTGATGACGACGACGCCGTTGAGGAGGTCGGGCCGCGCCTCGGTCGTGAGCACGGTACCGTCGGCCAGGACCAGGTTCGAGACGCGGCCGCCGTTGTCCGGCCCTTCGGCGCAATAGACGAGCGGCCCGCGCTCGACGGCGACGCGGCCGCGGTCTTCCTCGACGGCCTCGTTCGCGGCGACTCGCCGGACGGGCATGGGCAGGCTGAGCTCGACGAAGTCCCCGGCCTTCCACGTCCGGCTGACGAGGGCATATCCTTTTTCGACCTTGAATTCGACGGGTTCGCTGTTGAGCTTGAGCGCCGGCGCGCCCGCCGCCTCTTCCGTGTAGGCGTAAAGGTCCGAAGGCACGGGCCGGTTCATGGCCCAGCCGGGGACGCGGACGCAGAGCGTGAAGTCGGCCTCGCGCGCAGGCTTGACCTCGATCCGGACGTCGCCTTTCCAGGGGTATTCGGTCGTCTGGACGATCTCGAGGTCCGTCCCGCCGGCCTTGAGCTTTCCGGTCCCCTGGGCGAAGAGGTTGACATAGACCTTGTCGTTCGAGGCCGTGTAGAAATACCCGGGGACGGAGGTCAGGATGCGAGCCACGTTCGGCGGGCAGCAGGCGCAGCTGAACCAAGGCACCCGTTCGTGCTGGCCGTAGGACGTCAGCGGATTGGGGTAGAAGAACCTGTCGCCGGAGAGCGAGATGCCGGAGAGGACGCCGTTATAGAGGATGCGCTCCATGACGTCGGCGTATTTCCCGTCGAGCTCCAGGCGGAGCATCCGGGAGTTCCAGAGGAAGGTGGCGATGTTGGCGCAGGTCTCGGCGTATGCGCTGGCGTTGGGGAGCCGGTAGGCCGGGCCGTAGCCTTCCCAGCCGCCGGCCGCGCCGATGCCGCCGGTGATATAGAGTTTCGTCCCGACGACGTCGGCCCAGATCTTGTCGAGGGCCGCGACGTAGGCCTGGTTCCCGGTCAGGGCGGCGACGTCGGCCGCGCCGGCGTAGAGGTACCCGGCCCGGACGGCGTGCCCGACGGCCGTCGTCTGTTCGACGAAGGGCTTGTCGTCCTGGGCATATTCGCCGTAGAGCAGCTGCTCGCGGCCCTCGCGGCCGTAGGGGATGCGCCCCTCGCTCTTGCCCCGGGCGTCGATGAAGAAATTGGCCAGTTCGAGGTACTTCGTTTTGCCGGTGGCGCGATAGAGTTTGACCAGCCCGATCTCGATCTCTTCGTGGCCCGGAGGGTTGGTCCGCTTGCCGGGCCCGAACTCCTTGGCGACGAGGTCGGCGCTCTTGAGGGCGACGGCCAGGAGGTTTTTCATGCCCGTAGCCTGGTAGTGCGCAACGGCCGCCTCATAGAGATGGCCGAGGTTGTAGAGCTCGTGGCTCATATAGAGGTTCGCCCAGCGTTCCTTGCCCAGCCAGTTCTGCGGTGGCGGGCCGCCGATCGTCCGGGACGTGTAGAGGTATCCGTCGGGCTCCTGGGCCGCGGCGATCTTGGCCACGAGCCCATCGACGTATTTATCGAGCTCGGGGTCGGCGTGCGTCGCCAGCGCGTAGGAGGCGGCCTCGATGATCTTGTAGAGGTCGGAATCGTCGAACGGATAGCGGCTGCAGAACTTGCCGTCCGTGGCCCCGCCGAGCGCGGCCTCGGCCAGGACGAAGTTCTTGACCCGGCCCGTCTCCTCGCTCTGTTTGAAGATGTGCGGGATGGTCACGGTCCGGTTCGTTTCGAGGCGCGGCGCCCAGAACGCATCCGTGAGATGGACGTCGGTAAAGGGCACGGGTGCGGCCGGGTAGTCGGCCTTGGGCGCCGTCGAACAGACCGCGGCGCTCAAAGCCAGAACGATTAGAATGAATAAGTTAATAACAATAGTTTTCCTCATGGCCTGAACTCCTTTAGCAGAACTGTATCTCCGGCCGGGCGGCGCTGTCAATAACCACGAAAACCGCGCCCGCGGCATGTCCTGACAAGAAATCCATCGGCTGTGATTAAGAGACGATAGACTCCCGCTCCCCCCTGACCACAAATGGCCTTACAGGGACAAAGAGCGCAGTCCAAAGCTTAGAATTTCTCTTGTATGTGTTCTCTTTATTGAGTACAATTGTACTCAGATTGGAGGACAATCATGATCGAGAGTCTGTACATCTCAAAATCTCGTATCAGGCGGGAATTGCTCGCACTTTTCTACACGAACCCGGACCGGACTTACTATCTCCGGGAGCTAAGCCGTCTTCTCGAATGCTCTGTCGGGAGCCTGCGGAGGGAGTTGCTGAGGTTTCAAGAGGATGGGCTATTCCTGTCCGAGAGAAAAGGAAACCTCGTCTTTTATTCTCTCAACACGGGCCATCCGCTCTATGGGGAAATGAAGAGCATCGTCGCCAAGACGGTCGGGGTTGTTGGCAGTTTAAAGCAGGCTCTCAAATCGGTGCTTTGCGTTAAGGTAGCTTTTATTTATGGTTCATTTGCCTCCAACCGTGAGAATCCGACCAGTGACATCGACGTCTTTATTATTGGAGACGCGAGTTTGATGGAACTATCCAAGGTCCTCCGCAGTGTCCAGAAAAGGCTCATGCGCGAAATCAATCCGACGCTTTATTCTCGTGATGAATATCTCAAAAGAAAAGCGGAAGGGGGAGGGGGAGGGGGAGGGTTTATCGAGGACATTCTCTCAAAACCTAAAATCATGCTTATAGGCGATATGGATGACCTCTGAATTAGGCCTCAAGGAATTGATGAAACGCGGCTCCATCAAGCCGTGCCCAGCAGATCATCGGGCCGCCGCCAACCTGATCCGTCGAGCATCGACGGACTTACTGACGGCCGAGAGAAATCTCGATGTTGATCCCGAGTGTGCTTTCACCTATTCCTATACGGCCATGATGCGCTCGGGACTTGCCCTCATGTTCAGCCGTGGATACAGGCCGGTCGCTGTCAACAAACACCAGACGATCGTCCAATTCGTGTCGGCCTCGACGGACCCAGAGGATGAACATATATTCAGCGCTTTCGACCTATTGAGAAACAAGAGAAATAAATTCATTTACGAGCCAGATCTCCCCTGCTCATATACGGAAGCTAAAGAGGCCTTGGAAATTGCAAGACTATTCGTTGAGGTTCTAGCCGGGGCTATCAATTCGAAGAAGGGCCAAGGCCGGCTCGGCTTTGGCGAATAACAGGGGACGGCGGGGGCCTTCCGCCACGCGCCCGCTTCTCGTCCGTTGCCGCGCGCTCTCTCAATCGGCTCTTGCCCTCTAGAAATTCGCGATGATCGGGCCGAGCCCCGCGGCCGTGAGCGTCTTGTTGAAGGCCGGGATCGTCTCGGCGACGAGCTTGTCGAAGGCGGCCCGGGCATCGGCCAAGCGCTTTTTCAGGATGTCGTAGACTTCGAGCTGCTGGCTCGTCGGGCCGAAGTCCTCCGTGTTGCGGATGTCGCCCGCGCCCGAGCCGACCTCGCCCGCGAACCAGATGAGTTTCTGGTAAATGGCCATTTCTTCGCGATAGGACTTCGGGTCGGAGGCCAGGAGCTGGTCTTCGAGGAACAGCCGCTCGACCGCCCTCAGTTTGCCGTGAGTTTCGGTCAGGGCGCCGAGCATGGCCCGGCCGTCCTTGGCCCGGGCCAGGATCTTGCGCAGGTCTTCCATCTGCCGGCCGGCCCACTCGATCCGGTTGATGATGCCCACGACCTCGTTGATATCCTGGATCGCCGCCGACCAGAGCCGGGTCATGGCCCGGATGTCTTCCGGCGTGCCTTGCGAATTCGGGTCCTTGATAACCTCGAGCTTTTGCTCGTGGGTCTTGCCGGCCACGGTCAGCTTGACGGCGTAGAGCCCGGGAGGCGCCAGGACGCCGACGAGCGGCTGCTGCATCCCCCAGTGGCTGACGGGCCGCGTCTCGCGGCCGCGGAACCTCTTCTCCTCCCAGACGTGCGTGTGATAATCCGGCGTCGTCCGAAGCTCCACCTGGGGGACAGGCTCGCCCCTCAGGTTCCAGGTGACCCGGTTCAACCCCTTGACCGCCGGGGCCCTCAGGGTTCGGACTTTCGCTCCGCTTTCATCGAAGATCTCGAGCGTCGCCCCGCCGGGCACGGCTTCGGCCAGGAAGAAGTTCAACCCCGCCCCGCTCTGCCCTCCCCGCCCGCGTCCGCCGCCGATTTGGCCAGGGGCGCTGTCGATCGCCTGCCGGGGCTTGAACCGGTAGACCGGACGGGGCTTGAGGAAAACTCCCCCCCGTCCGTATTCACGGAGCGGCGAGATGTCGTCGAGGATCCAGATGCCCCGACCGTTCGTCCCGACGACCAGGTCGCCGAAACGCTCCTGGACGGCGATCCAGGTGACGCAGGCCTGCGGCAGATTGGCCTGGAGCGGGAGCCACGACGCGCCGTCGTCGACCGAGAAGTAGATGGCGTTGGCCGTCCCTGCGAAGAGGAGGCCCTTGCGGACCGGGTCTTCCTTGATGGCGCTCGTGTAGCTCAGCGACGAGCGCGGGATCCCGGCGTCGATCCGCGTCCAGGTCTTGCCGAAGTCCGCGGTTTTAAAGAGATACGGATCGCGGACGTTTTCCTGGTGCCCGTCGACGGCGACGTAGCAGCGGCCCGCCTCGAAGCGCGAGGGTTCGATCATGCTGACCGTGCCCCAGTTGGGCATGGCCGTGGGCGTGACGTTCGTCCAGGTCTTGCCGCCGTCGCGGGTGACATGAATAGGGCTTGTCCCAAGGTTACGTGATGGCATTTGACAAAGGCAAAAAAGAAGGGCTACAACCCTCCATGATGCTCACTACAACACTAGGAGGAGTAGC
>Ga0268276_1001554_pt1 | contig 22110 bp, 18 predicted proteins | sample saktaG_4_FD_190145 | JGI IMG/M metagenome (GOLD analysis project Ga0268276, IMG submission 190145) | Saline water microbial communities from Sakinaw Lake, British Columbia, Canada - sak_2010_1_5_45m | ecosystem: Environmental > Aquatic > Non-marine Saline and Alkaline > Saline ... | reverse complement strand
GGTTCTGCTGGTGGTGGTGGCGGTTCTGCTGGTTCTGCTGGTGGCGGTGGCGGTTCTGCCGGTTCTGGCGGTGGCAGTTCTGCTGGTTCTGCTGGTGGCGGTGGCGGTTCTGCTGGCAGCGGTTCAGCTGATGGCAGTTCTGCTATAACAAGCTGAATGGGTTCTTCATTAATGTCGGGTGTAATTGCATTCATATCCGAATTATTTTCATCAAACATTTGATACTATATTTCTAAATTACAAATTACAATACTAATAAATAATATTATAATTTACAGATTGAATCGAATGGTTGAACTTTTTCAAAACATTTATTTTTCTTTAAAAATATCATTCATACTTTTATTTAAAAATTCCTCAAGCGTGTTTGATTCAATTCTTTCAATTGGTTTTTGACATTGTTTATCGCAATCAGATTCATTTAATTTTGATACTTCTTGGATGATGTATTCTAATTCAGATTGAATTAAGGCTAAATTCAAATTATTTTTTTCTTTTTCAAGAAAATTTAATTGGTCTTGAAAATATTCAAAGTCCATAGGAGGTGCAGATGCCATTTTTTATTATTGTGAAATTTGTGAATGAAAAATAAATTGAATTAATAATTATATTATATATATATATATACAAATAAGTATTATATATATATATAATTAAATAAATCAAGATGAGTTGTCCAAATTCGGATTCTCCCATTAACATATCAACGACTGCAAATGTCTTGAGTTGTGAAATTTTTTGCGCATACATGCATCAATATAAAGACAGCGCGTGCACAGTTACGCAATTTCCAACATACTTGAAATTAAGCTATGATGCAACAACCAGCGCGGCAGTAACATTTAATAAAGAAGGCTATAATGTGAGAGAAATTAATATATATGCACCGTCAATACACACGTACAATGGTTCACCGGCAGACGCAGAAATGTTAATTATACATGACGGAGCAGGGAAAAAACTGATTGTTTCAATTCCGTTGGTTCAATCTAATGGTGCAGCGAAATCTGCAACTATTTTAGACAATATAATAACAAAATTTTCATCAACATTTGATAAAACAAAAACAAACGATAGTCAGCTCGTAAATGTTCCAAATTATAATTTGGAGAATTTTATACCGAGTGCGCCTTATTTTTTTTATATGGGAGGTGCTCCTTTTTCTCCGTGTGACGGTCAGTATAGTTTCCTTGTGTTTGACAAGACAAAAAGTCCGGTAACAATAAGCAGTGCCACTCTGGCAACACTGACAGGATTGATAACTCCGAGTGGAATAAAGGCAGTAGCTCGTTCAGACTACTACTATAATTCATCTGGACCGAATGTGAAACCGGGTTCCGGAAAAAAGGATGAAATTTATATTGAGTGCAATCCAACAGGGGAAGATGGAGAAATATTGTACCAAAAACCGCCGTCCACGTTGGGTCCGGATATAAATAGTGCGCTTAGTATGGATAATCTTATGAAAAATCCTTATTTGAACGTAGTGGTTGGTGTTGGATTATCTTACATAGCCCTCAAAGCTGTTAGTAAAATATTATGAAAATAACTGCAATATAAATGCAATAATTATTATTGTGAATTTATGCATTTGTACATTTGTTGTAATTCGTCATATGTCGGTGGTACATATGGATTATTTTTGTTTGAAATTTTGTGACGAAATACGGCATTCCGCATACTGTTGCATTGATTTGGTGTATCAAATAAAAATAGGGAAATATTATGTCTTCGTAATCGAGACAACTCTTTTTTTGTTAAAGGTACTGCATCATTAGTGATAAATGGACAGTATTTAAAATGTATATTTGTGTATTTGGGCGAAAAATCGTGCATCATGTGTGTTACAAAGGCTTCTTCATATGTGGCACGTTTATCTGAAATGTGCTGTTTCATTTTATATGTTCCTGAATAAAAATTGAAAATGAGTGTGTTTTCAGACGTGCACATTATTTCACCTGCAGCGTAGAGTCGATATTCTATTTTGTCATATTTTACTTTCAACTCGGCAAACAGTGCTTCATCTTTCAGTGCCATTCTATAAAAAATTTGATGATGTTTTGCCCCAAGTTCAAACATGTTTACCACTCTGACTGCATATAATTGGGCAGGGGGCATGCTGAATTGTGATAGCGTGACTGTTTTTTTTGTAACAGGGTCTTTTCCGACAATGGATGCAATAACATATGTGTAATATGCACCAGTTTCAAAAGTTGCAGGATTAACAAGGAGCGGACTAACCTCATCAATTATTCGCATTGCATTAGGCGACGTATCATACGCGTCCAAATGAATGTAATAATATTTTCCAGCATCAGCGTCTGCGTCAGAAAATGCAGATGAGCCGAATCCGTGTGCATTGAAAACCCGATTGTTAGAATTCAGGATTACATTATGTGATAATCTCCTTTTTTCAATTGGAATATTTTTTATTGGAGGAATTCCGCTTCTTGTTTTAGAAGGTTGAATTAAATTGTTATAGATTGTTTGGTTGACTGTGTGTGTTACCATTCTACAAAGTTGTTATATGACTATGATATGATATAAACATATATGTATATGTTTATATTTTTTATTTATTTAATTATTTATTGTGTAATGACGCAATGACGCGCCTTGTGTGTTTGTGTTTATATACGCACTGCATCGTGTGTGTCATTAAGAATCGGCTTGTAAGATTCATCATCGGCAATGTGTCCTTGAAACGGTGCCATTTTCTGAACCATTTCTTCTTCGAGCGTCACAGGTTGATCGTTAATATTGGAAAGATATTCGTTTTTCTGGACTTCGCCGGGCAAAAACATGCTCATTGCGGCAGTTCCGGTGCTAACGCGGGAGCGCTGAACAAATATTATCATTGCCACAGCTCCAAGTGCGGCGACAGCCCACACACTGACGGATTTGCACAATAAAATGAATAAACCGATCACCACAATGTATCCACCAACCGTGTCAACATATGAAGCAAGATAGTATGGTGTCCGTATATTGAATAAAATGTATATAATGAATAAGATAAACAAAACCAGTTCTGACCGTTTCTCTCTACGCGATAATGTTCTAAACATTTCCATATTTTCTGTATGTGAATATTTTCCGTATATCATAATATTATATTTTAATTCTATGAAAAAATATATTTTTTATTTGTTTTGTTGTATCGTATTTAATTGTCTTGTTTATCTTTTTTATCTTCTTTATTCATATTATTAAAATTGAATTTTATAAAAAATATATAAAGTTCATTAACGACTCATTTAAATTTAACATTTTTATATGCAAGAACAACAACAACCACAACCACAACAAAGAAATCCTATAAATCCTATAAATCCTGTAAATCCTGTAATAAAAAAAATAAAAGCATACTTGGGGTATCAAGGTTATTCCATTTTCAAAGATACGCTTACAGTAGAAGAACAGCATGCGCTAAGAAAAGAATTAACGGTTGGCGCATATATTCCTAAATCGCCAATACAACCAACACCGTTTCCAATATATCGCGAGTCGCCGTTGAAATTATATGTTCCTCGTTATTTTGGTTTGGAAAAATGGGCCGGAATTCAGGTTGAAAGTAAAATTAGTCCAGGTCACGCAATATCTCTAAAATTTATGGGAGATTTGAGAGACTATCAGCAAGTGATTGTGGAAAAGTATTTGAAAGTGGTGCGCAACAGCGGAATCGGAGGCGGAGGGTTATTGGATGTGGATCCGGGTAAAGGTAAAACTGTGATGGCATTGAAAATAATCGATAGTCTGGCGACCAAGACGCTGGTGGTGGTTCATAAAAGTTTCTTGTCGAACCAGTGGAAAGAGCGCATCGAGCAATTCTTACCGGGTGCGCGCGTCGGAATAATTCAGGGGCAGCTCATTGACACTGACAACAAGGACATTGTGATTGCAATGGTGCAGTCGCTTTCAATGAAGGAGTACCCGCAAAGCACGTTTGAGTCATTCGGGCTAACTATTTTTGATGAGTGTTTTACATATGAAACTTGTATTCACACATCCGACGGAGTGCTAAAAATAGGACAACTGTATGAGAAATGGAAAAAGTGTCGTCGCAATGAAGACGGCGGCGGAACAGAAGTACAACTACCTAAAATTTTGAGTTATAATCGAGATGAAAATGTGTTTGAATACAAAAAGTTAACGCATGCATGGAAAAAAGAGAGGGAAGATTTATTATTGATAAAGGCATCGAAAAGAGTGATTCGGTGCACTCCAGAACATAAAATACTAACAGTTGGCAGCGGTTACGTGGAAGCAAACAAATTAAAATGCGGAGATTTATTATTATGCAAATGTGAAACTACCCATAAAGATAAAGATAAAAACATTGCATTTGAAAAATCGGGGACAATTCCGGTAACGTCAATTGAACATGAAAAAAATGAATGCGTGAACAACAGCGTATACGACATAGAAGTTGAAGACAATCACAACTTTGTAATAGCGGATTCGTGTTGCGATACCGGTGGAATCGTTGTAAGCAATTGTCATCACATGGGGGCCGAAGTGTTTAGCCGCTGCATGATGAAGGTGACGACAACATATACGCTAGGACTTTCTGGAACCATGCAGCGCAAGGACGGGCTTTCAAAAGTATTCAAAATGTTTCTGGGCGATGTTGTTCATAAAGAAAAGGCGGAATCAGACCACTGTGTTTTGGTGAAGGGCATCAATTACGTCGTCGACGATGACGAGTTTAACGAGGTTGAATACGATTATCGCGGAAATCCGAAATTCAGCACCATGATTTCAAAGCTGTGCAACTATAATCGTCGAAGCGAGTTCATCGTGGAGGTTGTTATAAAAGAACTGCAACACAATGCAGACCAGCAGATTATGATTCTGGCGCATAACAAGTCGCTTCTTCAGTACCTGTTCAAAGCAATTGAACATCGAAAAATTGCGACAGTTGGATACTATCTTGGCGGAATGAAGGAATCTGATTTGAAGGCGAGCGAGTCGAAGAAGATTATTATAGCCACGTACGCGATGGCGTCGGAGGGACTGGACATTAAAACGCTTACGACGCTGATTATGGCGACTCCAAAAACGGACGTGTGTCAGTCGGTGGGGAGAATTTTGAGAGTGAAACACACGACGCCGGTGGTGATTGACATTGTCGACGCGCACGACTTGTTTAAAAATCAGTGGCAAAAACGGAAAAGTTATTATAAAAAACAGAATTACAGGATAATTGTGACAGATAGCGGACTGTATCATAGCAACGAAACAAATGGATGCTGGACAACGGCGTATAATCCAAAAAAAATTAAAGGTGCAGGTGCGGTGGTTGCGATTGCAACAGGTACAGCAGGTGACGATGAAGACGACAGCGATGATGATGATGAGGAGGAGACTGGCGCTCTAACAAAATACAACTCAAATAGAAAACAACCGATACTAAGCGGTAAGTGTTTTCTATAAATACATGGTGTTGTATGTGGCGTGGTACCCATTCAAGTAATTCTAATAAATAATAATTATTTTTTTAAAATAACAACAAATTCACAAGAATCACGTATAGTTGGATAAATTCTTTCGACTTTTAAGTCAATATAATTAGTTTCATTTAATAGATTAATTATTTTTTTAAACGATGAAGGTGTAAATTGTAGTGAGTGAACATCAATATATTTATTATTATTTATAGCATTATTATACTCATTAATTGCATCTGTTATACTATTTTTACAAGTATCTATAGTTTGTAATCCACTATCATTATTCCAATGACGCAAAGAATCATTATGGCACGTTAATGCTCTATGTTCTATTACTGATTTTATAGAATGATTAGTTTGTTTGACAGTGTGGCTGTTTATTACATCAGCAATCGTGGATTCATTTATAAAATGGTCGAAACAATATCTTTTATCTGGTAGGATAATCACATAATAACCGTTTTCATTTAATAATTCACTCACATCTTTAAGGTGCTGTATAAAATCTATTTGATGTTCAATTGAGTGACATGATAGTACTAACTCAAATTTTTCTCTAATTATTTTTAAATTGCCATTTTCATCAACATAATCTATATTGGGTATACTGTTTAATGCATGAATTCTGTTGATTGACATTGCTCGTTTTATCAAGTCCTCTTTGTTTAGTACATCAAAATATTTAACAGATTTTCCAACTAAAACAGGACAGTCAAATGGACCAATTTCTAAACATTTAAAATTTGTTGAATTTAAAGGAATACAATTTACTAACTCATTTATATTTATTATTTTATTTGCTATTCTACCTTCATTACATCCGTGTGCATTATAATGGTGTATTAATTGATCATGATTAAAAGTTACTAAATCAGAATGACGTGTTCGATATAATTCAACATCAAAATCTATAGGAAATATTATGTTTTGTGCCATTTTTATTTATAACTAATGCTAATAATATATTATCAACGTTATAACGAATATATTATTAATTCGCCCGTTTTTGAAAGAATTATACGGCGCCTACCTATCCTCTACAAGAATCGTATGCGGTGTGATAATTGTTTGCAATTCCGCTCAAACTCGGTTTCAAGTGAACACCTCCGATGGAAAATCCATTCGTGTTGTGAACGCTGCCGCCTCGATGCATGCGACCACGACCACGACGACGCATAGATATATGTAATTTTTTCATTGCTTTATCCATTGATTTATGTAATGGTTTCATATCTTTATTTAGTATCCTCTTGCGACTGCGACCACCCTTCATTGCTGGGACGGGTGATTTTATTCCACCAATGGTTTGAAAAACGTCGACTCCTTTCAATGCGGCTGCGCTAGATGTCGAACCGGTGCATCCTGTTACTGCGCCTGTTGGGTCCGTAAATCCAATCCCTGAAAAATGAGCATTGTTTTGATTGGAATAATTGGAGGGTGATATAATTGTAGAACCACCGCGCTGACTTCTGCGTGAGTGTCGTTGTCTTCGACTTCGGCTTCGACTTTTTTGCATTTTTGATTTCGATTTTGAATGTGAGCGACGTAAAGAACGCGAATGCGATTTATAATGCGACATTTATTATTATGTATATTATAACATTAGATAAATAATAAATAAATATTTTTATTAATTATTTTTATTATCTTTGTTTTCCACCTAAATAAATAAATAAATTACTATAAAAAAGAAAAATCTTCAAATGTTCCTAAAAACTCAACAAGATATTCATTCAATATTTTTTTTTGCGAGAGAGAATCACAAAAAAGTTGCTTTGTATTAATAATTTTTACGCGTATATTTATTACTGTAGCTTTTACTTTTACTATAATTTTTAGTTTTATTTAATTTAAATTTATTTATTTTTTCATATATTTTCGAGTTAAGAAACTTTTTTATTCTAACTTTATTTTCTTTTTGTTTTTGTTGGTTTTGTTGCTGAATACTATTTTTTTTAATGCACTTTTTGATACATTTATTAATTTTATTTCTTATTTTATATTTCAGTGAATTTTTATTTTTTATATTTCGAATTTGCTTTTTAATTGTTTTTTGTTTTCTTCTTCTTAATGGATATATGTTTTTATTTTTGTTTAATCCTCCACTTCCACCCGCAGCAGCAGCACTTTCAGATTCATTGTAACAGGAAGTTGAACTTATTAGTTTATCTTGGTCTAATAATGAATTTATTTTTGATATAATTTTTTTATCATTCGCGCCATCATCTATTTTTTTTATGGGGAAATCAGGAAAATCAAATGGATGGTTAGGGTTAGATCGTTTATTTTTATATCTTGAAATTATAGTTAAATTGACAAAATTGGATGTTGAATTTTTTTCATGTTTTTTTTTCAATGTATTATTTAATAGAATTGTATTGAATATTTGATTCAAGTATAAATTGATTAATAAAATGCGCTGTTTTGACATATCGACTTGTTGTTGTGGTGTTGGTTCAGGTAATATGTCCAGACGTAATTTTGTCACTATGCTCGCTCTCGCCATTGGCCTAGATGCCGCTTGGTATATTGCAGCTTGTGGTAATAATGGTCGCGGCGCCATTTGTGCTGCAGCTTGTGCTACTGGTCGCGGCGCCATTTGTACTGCAGCTCGTGGCAATGGTGGCGGCGCAGCTTGAGCACGCGGCCGAAGAGCAGCACCAATAGCAAGAGCTTGCGCTTGAGCAGCAGCAGCAGCAGCAGCAGCAGCAGCTTGAACTTGAGCAGCAACAGCAACACCAGCAGCAATAGCAGCTTGATTAGTAACAGCAGCGCTTTGAACAGCAGCGGCAGCGTTTTGAACAGCAGCGACAGCATTAGCATTAGCAGCTTGTGCTTGAGCAGCAGCAAGACCAGCAGCAGCAGCAGCTTGTTGAACAGCAGTAGCAGCAGCATATGAAGGAGGAGCTTGAGCAGCAGCAAGACCAGCAGCAGCATTAGCAGCAGCAATATCTCTAGCAGCAGGAGCAGCAGCACCAGCAGCTTGATCAGCAGCTTGTTGAAGAGCATTCTCGTTAGGAACACCAGCAGCTAGAGCAGCTTGAGTAGCAGTTTGAGCAGCAGCTATAGCAGCAGCTAGAGCAGTTTGAGCAGGAAGAAGAGGAGGAGCTTGAGGGGGAATGAGACCAAGAGCGTTTTGAGCAGCTAGATTAGCAGCTTGAGCGTCTAGAGCAGCTTGATTAGCATCTTGAGCAGCTTGAGTAAGAACAGGAGAAATAAAACCAGCAGCAGCTTGAGCGGCAGCTTGAGCAGCGACTTGATCAGCTTGAGCAGGAGGAATAGCAGCTTGAGCAGCGGCATATTCTCTATTAGCATCAGCAGTTTCATTATTTGTAACTTGAAGTTCTGCATTAGCTCTATCTAGAGCTGTAACAGCAGCAGCAGATGCTCTAGTTGCTTGTCTTAGAGCTGTTTCTGCTGCTCTTTGAGCTGTTCGACCCGCTGTTCGAGCTGCTTCTGCTGCTATTCTATTTTGTCTTGCTTGATCTATTGCTGCCTGAACTCGAGGCGTTACTCTTCTTGCTCTCTCCATAGCAGCTCGAGCAGCAAGAATTTGGGCATCAGCAACAGCAATATCTCCAGCAGCTTGATTAGCAGCACCTTGATCAGCAAGAATTTGGGCAGCAGCTTGATTAACAGCAGCTTGAGCAGGAGCAATAGCAGCTTGAGCAACAACATCCTCCTGAACACGATATAAAGCTTTAGCAGTATAAAAAGTAAAAGCTTCATTACGAAATTGATGAATGTCATTAACAATATTCAATTTAGCAGCAGTAACAGCAGGAGAAGCAACAGCAGCTTGAGTAGCAGCAAGACCAGCAGCAACAGCAGCTTGAGCAGCTCGAACAGCAGCTTGAGCAGCAGCTTGAATAGCATCTTGAGCAGATTGAGCAGCTTGAGCAGCGGCTTGAGTAGCAGCTAGATCAGCGGCTTGAATAGCAGCAGCATTTAAAGGAGGAGCAACGGCTTGTTGAGCAGCTAGAGCAGCTTGAGCAGCAGTCAGAGCAGCGGCTTGAGCAGTTTGATCAGCTTGAGCAGCTAGAGCAGCAGCTTGTGTTGCAACGGCTTGATCAACTTGAGCGGCTTGAGCGGCTTGAGCAGCAGCTCGAGCAGCAGGTTGAGAAGCGTCTAAAAATGGAGCAAGTAAATTAGTAATCTTTTCAGCTCGACGAGCAATTGTTAAAGTACGTTGACCAATTATACGAGCACACTGAGCAGCTCCATCAGCAGCGTTTTTAGAATCAGGTTGGGCATTACCACGAGCGTCGGTCTGAAGTGCGGGGGTAAAAAATCTGGCACGTAAAAAGTTATTTCTTTGAACAACATTATTCATATCGAATGGCAGGCCGGTGCCGTCATTAGTCAAAAGAGTATAGATTGTTTGAGCCCACGCTAACCTACGTTGAAATTGAACACTTGGATTAGCGAAAGTTCTGGCAATATTCAAAATTGCGTCACATCTTTGTAAAATCTGGGTTATTAATTGAACTAACCTTTGAACAAACGTAGCAGCAGCATTATACATTGCTATTTGATTTGGACCTCCCCCAACTTGTTCAAAATCTGTCAAATCAGAAATATAATCTTTAAAATATAAACTTCCAAACCGCGTAATTGTATTGGTTGGATTATTTAGGTATGGAATTATAAACCTTCTTCCATGATATAATACATTATCATCGTAATTATATTTTTCAAAAAATGGTGATATATCAACATAATCTGCCTTTAAATTTTCGTCATACCTAAAAATCCTTATATTTATATAAAGAATAGTTTTGTCGTTAAATAACATATTTCCTTTTAAATTATACAATGCTTCATCGTCATTATAATCGAGAAGTTGTTTTGCGTTGTTGTCGCTATTGTACATTCCAATAATGACATCACCCACTTTGAAACCAATAATTTCTGCAACACTTCCACATGAAACACCGTCAATAATGTAAAATGTTTTCATTGCATTAAATCCAAAATTTGTTAATTCGGTTGAAGATAATTCTCTTTCTCTAAAAGTAAATCCAAGTATTTCACTACATTTCTGCTTTTCATTTCGTTTTTCTTTGTCATTTAATATTTCATCAAATAAAATGGAATTAGAAATTGGATTTTTTATTTTTAATCTTTTTACTTCATTTGCAAGTTGGCGTTTTTTTTTTACAATATATCGTATGGTTTGTGGGGATAATTTTTTTTGAATAACTTTCATCGGTTTATTACTGTCGGTGGGTGGTAACACGATGATTTCACCCGGATTAACTGTCATTTCTGGTGAATACAACATATTTTCAATAGTTTCAAAATTATTATCTGATGATGGAACTGGAACTGGAACTGGAACTGGAACTGCCGTTGCCGTTGCCATTATATTTATCTACTATTTGTTGTTATTATTATTTATAATTGTTTAAATTAAAAATTCAACTGAATAAATTGTTATTATATTTTATATTTATTATATAAATAATAATAAATATAAAATATAATATGTGGGGGTAAAAAATTATATTCCTTCATTCATTCATTTGTGCAATCGGCGTCCACTTTTTAAATTTATAATTGTAAACACATTTCATTTTTATTTTTTTTGAAAGGTCTACAAATTTATCAAGATTTATATTTTCAAATTCATCTTCGTCGTCACTCTCTTCTAATGCATCAAGTGATTTATTTTCTTTGATATTTCTAAATAGTGAATTCATCATTACGCTTGTTTTATAATCGGGTATTGACGCAATTAGTGGTTCATTGCTATTTGCGTTTGCATCATCGTCCTTGAGATTATAAAGATGATACACATCATTTTGCAAGTCGGCTCTAACTGTGAAAAATGTATACTTGCCATTATTGGCATTATTATTCATATTAATTTTATTTGTTGTGAATTGTGCAGGTGCAGCAATAACAACAGCACTAGCAGGTGCAGCAGTAGGCAGAATAACAGAGTTGGAATTATAAACAGAATTAAAATAAAAAACATTTTCGTATTCATTAAGTGTATTTTTGCAATCCTTTTTTTGAATGCAGAATGCAGAATAAAATGGTTTTATATCAGATACACCCTTCAATGAAGATGAAACATGAGGTAGTCCAATTTCAACAGCATGATGCTGTTTTTGCGAATTCGGCTGTTGTTGTTGTTGTTGCTTGAAAAAATCATCTATTTTTTTGAATTTATCAAAGACACTTGTTGCGTCTAAATGTAATCCATTATAATAGTGAATATTTTCAATGGTGAAATAGTATATAGTGTCACCATGTTGTCGTCGAATATAAAAGTGGGTTCCGTACAGTATTGTGTTATTAGGAAATGCGTGAGACACATTTTTTTTTGTTATGGAGACTATTTTTCGTTGCGCGTCTAATTCTAAAAAATAACATTCATTATTTTTAAACCATACAAGATATTTTTTTCCTTTTGGAATGATAAAATAGAATTCTTTATTTTGTTCGCTTTCATTATTGGAAACGGCAATTGAATTATTATTTTTATTTTGTGAAACTTTCTTATAAGGTTTTGATTCATAAGAAAATTTTATTTTCGGAAATTGTTTCAAGATGTCTTCATTGTTGTTACTGCTGTTACCGGCGTTATTGGTGTTGGTGGAAAAACTACAAGATTTTTGTTCATAACTCATAAAGCGTTGCATTATTTTCGACTTGTTGTTCTTGTTTCTCTTGATGACCTGACTTGCTTATATTAGCGCCATGTTTTTATTTCATTATTATATATATTATATTGATTTGGACCCAGCCTGTGTTTTATTTGGAAAATGAAAATGGCGCGACTGATGATAGAGAGCCACTGTTGCCGCCACTTCCGCCACCTATTTCTTTCATAAAACGAATGAGTTCATCTTTCATTGACTGAGAAGAAGATGACGTTGATGATGGTAATAAATTAATGTTACCGCCCATATTTTTTTCTTGACTAGATTTATTTTGCTCTAATGAATTAAACAGTTCATCATATTTTTGCTGTGGAAGAGTTACTAAATCTTTTACTTTTGGTATTGTGAGAGTAGAAATAAAAAAAGAGTAAAGATAATGAAGAAGAAAAATAAAAATGAGTGACAATATAGATACTTTAAAAATCCAGTACCACATTTTATATAATAAAATATAGGTTTTAATGATTTTATTATATATAAATATAACTTTAATACAATAAAAACGTAGAACAATATTGTTTATAAATTTATAAAAAATTTATAAACAATAATTATTTTAATACTTATAAATAAATAATTAACATTAAATGATTTAAACCCATGGTCAAATTTACTATAGATAGTTTGTTAAAATTTTAACGAAAATGCCATCCATTGTTATAGTTGAAAAGACTGGTGAGTTGAAAGTGCGGGAGTATAAAAGCACAAATACGGATGAATTGTATAAAAAATGTAATTTGAAAAAACCGGATGGGTTTGATAAGGTTATGGAGTGGGGCTATTCAAAAAAGGGCGATAATCCGCTTACAGTTGAATTGTGGGCACGAAGCGACGGTCAAGCAAATCAAGAAAATAAATATGATTTTCCACCGCCCGTAGATTCTGAATTGTTTTTCGGAAGTTGTGCACTTTTATCGAGAGATTCGAGTATGAAAATTATTGATTTGACGGTTGAGAAGTGGAATAAAGTATACGAGCACTTGTTTGGCGGGTTTGAAACACTTGCAGACAATGCGGATGAAGATGAAGAGGAAGAGGACGAATTGGAAAATATTCCGTCAAGCATGAAGACAAAGGACGGGTATTTAAAAGACGGGTTCATTATTGAAGATGCATTGGAAGATGCCGACGCCGATGCTGATGTTAACGCTGATGTTGACGCTGACGCCGACGAAAATGATTCGAGTGATGATTCTGAAGATGAATGCAGTTCAGAAAGGGATCAAGATACTACCTCAACAGACGAAGACGAGGAAGATGATGATGACAGCGGCAATGATAGCGATGATTCTTCAGAGCTGAATTCGGAAGAATATAATTATTCAGATGATGAATAAGGGAAGGGGAACCAAGTTTCCCCTCTGACCCCTCCTTAAAAAATATTCTCATAAAACGACGCGGGTCACATGTAACAATTGACATGTGACCACCCTACAATATATATAAAAATTGAATATAAATATATATATTGTTATAACAGTAAATAACCAAATCAACAAATCAAGCTCATGATTCCGAAAAATCCCGAGTCGTTCAGACGAAATATACAAAAAAAATTATCAGAAAAGATAGGAGATGATGAATCAGGCAGTATTGGACTCAATTTGGAAAAGGGAATTTATAACCGCACGCTTTTAAAAGCGGGGGAAATGAACATTGTTAAAAAGTGGGACAATGTGTATTTTGTTCAGCTCTATGTGGATTGGTTGAAATGCATATGCATCAACCTCGATAATGCGGACGTCATGGATATGATCAAAACCAAAAAAATTAAAGCGCACGAACTTGCATTTATGACACACCAAGACATGAATTCGAAAATGTGGAGCAAAATCATCGAGGATAAAAAAAATCGTGACAAGAACAGGTATGAACTGAAGATTGAAGCATCCACCGATTTATTTACATGTCGCGCTTGCAAATCAAACAAGTGCACATATACTCAACAACAGACGCGTTCGGCAGATGAGCCGATGACGACATTTGTCACATGTCTTGAGTGCGGCAAGCGTTGGAAATGCTAGAGTTGTTGTCTCTGCGCATCCGCTTATAAAAATTCCTTACTATTTTTTATTTTATTATTTATTATATTTACTATTTTACTTTAGCATTAATGTAATGTGTTAATAAAATTAACTATATGTTATATATATACAATATATATATAACAAATGCCATCGTTTAAAAAACGTTGCAAAATAAATAAAAAGAAATTCACAAAGAGAAACAGAAAATATTCAAAACGTAAAAAAATGATAGGTGGATTAAAAGTGTTGAAAGATGTTTCAGATGTAATGAAACAAAATATTCCTATTCCTTCAACCTTTGATTTGAACGATAATAGATGTTCTATAGCTTCAAGCATGCAACGAAATTTTGAACATCCGAATTCAGTGGAGGTGACATGTAATCCTCAATCGAATCGGATGCTTGATAAACTTGAAACTGCATATGATTTATCAACCAAGTCATTTACCGACTACGATATAAATTTAAAAATGGATGATCATGAAAGAGTATCTAACATTCGTTCATACACGGGTGATGTTGAAAATAACATGTTGCACGGTGATGGCAAATTGATATTAAAAAATGGGTGCACGTTTGATGGAGTGTTTGATAATGATGCGCTTGTAATCGGTGTAGTTACATACACCCCTCCAAGACCAGCAGTTTACGGAGAACTTGTTGTAGAACCAACTAAAATACACACTAAAGTAATATTTGATGGCAAACCTGTAAAAAAGTACACAGGCCCAATAATAAATGGAACACCACATGGCGATGGAATTATTTTTTTTAACGATGATACGATGTATCAAGGACCAATCGTTGATGGAAACATACCATTGCAAGAACCATTGCAAGAATCACGACCAGGCGGCACAGCAGCAGCAAGAACACCTTCAATGACTAGCGCTCAACTAAAGGTCCAGCGTTGGAGTCCAGATAATTTGAAAAACTTGAAATCTAAATCACTTCAATATTCGCCTCCAAAGACGGAACTTGAACGTGTTCAAGAACAAATTGATAATCTTGAGAAAGGTACGATATCAAGGACACAAGATGATACAGAACTATTTCAACTTTATCGACGTAGAAGTGCGCTTATTAGTGGTATGAGAAACGGCAGCGGCGGCAGCAGGAAGCGGCGGGGATGTCGTGTAAAAAAATATTGAAAAAATAATAAAATAATAATAATAACGTGTGGTATAATATATAAATCTTGTCACATTATTATATTCATTTGAATTAAAAATTATTCAACAAATAATTTCGAGGTCTTGCAGTCTCCACAATTCAGAACTTCCGTTGGGCATCGGACGCCGAATAATGAATGGCAATTTCTTATGTTCCAATTCCAGCTGCGCAATAATATAGCCGTCAATAATTGTCGGGTTTACGTCGACGTATGGTTTAGCACCTTCATTCAGTTGCTTTGTTCGAATTCCTAAAATTCGCGTTTTTTCATATTTGGTTAAAAATGGCAAGGTTTTGTGAAACGGGTCGATGATGATTCCAGCATCGTTTCTGGTAACGTGCGACATGGATTCGGTTTCTTCATTATTATAAGATAAACTTTCAGGATGAAAGCTTGCAATGTATTTTTTTTTTAATTCATTATCGAATTTTTGAAGATGATTTTCGTCATCGTCATCGTCGTCATCATCGTCATTCTCCTCATTTTCGTCGTCGTCGTCGTCGTCATGAGAAGAAGATGCGAATGAAACATTTTCTTCTTCACCTGCTCCTATTCCTGCTCCTTCTCCCATTTCATATATATCCGCCGATGTGTCGGAATCTGCCACTTCTTCTTCTTCTTCAACTCCCATTCCTCCAGAAGATAGAATTGAATCATCAACATTTGCATCTGTTGTTGTGGTTGTGTTTGCGTCGTCGTCACTACCATCGCTGCTGGCGGCAGCAGCACCACCACCGCCATTAAAACTTTCATCGAGACTGTGCATTTTATCCATTTTATGTATGTCGTGTGTTTTTGCGTTGGTTGTGTTGTTGTCTTGTCGTATATATTATATGTATGAAATATATATTTATATTTCAATTTTTTATTTTATATTTTATATTTTATATAATTTTTATATAATTTAAAATATTGAAATAGTGTATAAAATATAAAAAATATGAATAAAAAAAATAATAAAACATTAAAAGCTGAAAATAAATATGCTTCAGTAAAATTAAATGTAAACAAAAATGTTTTGAATTATGAGGCAAAACTAAAAAATACAAAAAATGTTAGTGCTGTTCATATTCATCAAAATAAAAACGGTAAACCAGGTCCAATCCTTTCTTGGATTGCAACCACGCCTGAATGGAAATCAGGAGTTCTACAAAATAAAAAAGATATGAATAAACCGTGTTGTTCAAAAGAGAAAAAATGTAACTTGACTGCTCCTTTAGGAACAAGAAAGGTGAAGTCAAATAGTTCAATAAAAAAATCAACAAAAATGCCTAAAAATAAAAATTGTAAAGGTGCAAATCCAGGTGCAATTTTAGTAATTCACGGAAAAAAATTTCAGTTCATGAAAAAAAATAAAACTTTATCGAAAGGTAAACCGGGTCTTAATATTATTAAAACAACTAACTTCAATTAACACAAGGATTTGTCTTCGTAATAGTGTGTAAAAATAAAAAAATATGAATTAAAATATTAAAAGGTGTTTATTTTATTATTTTTTCAAGATGCGTGATGATACTGCTCGGTATTCCACGTGTGTTTGCAAGTTGTGCACATGTAAATAAATTTCAAATTTGTGTCATCATATCTAATGTACAAAACAGTGCACGGTAAATCAAGCGTTTTGTTTGTTTCGCATTCTAAATTGGGACACTTCATTGCGTTGATTCGAGGAAGCGTTGGATCTAAATGTGTATATTCATTCACAAAATTTGACAACCGTTTTTCTGTTTGTTTGAAAAATGTTTTAGACACACACACGCTGGTATCTGAATTCTGTTCTTCGTTGCCGCAGTTTCTGCATTTATTAATAAGTATTTTTGAAGTGATTTCCTTGTCTTCTTCTGAAATGGCGGGAGCATCCGCCATTGTAATATAGTACATGTTTCCGCACACTTTACAGAATTGCATTTTCAACGTTGGATTTGTGGTATTTGTATGCTGCGTCTTGTATGTATATAAATAATTATATTATTTATATTCAATTTTTTTAAAATAATATAAATCAAAAAAAAACAAAAAATGGATTACAAGTAAATAATATTTTTTGTGCGGTTGATTTTAGGCGATTGTTAATTTTTCAAATAATGATATCAGTTGCGTGTAGTCGATTTTGAATCCAAATAAGTAAAGAGAGGAGTGCACAATTTCAGGATGAAGTATGCATTCTTTTTTTTCTTGCAGTTTCTTCATTATAGCGTCCTTGTTTGAAACGTAGTGCGTCTTCATAATGGAATAAAAATAGTCTAAATGTTCCTTATCTTTGATGGGTATATATTTGCAAAAATTTTCAATGCTGTATATTAATTCATAAATCGAAAAAGAAAAGTTTCGGTATTCTACAAGGTTGTGATAGTTCAAATAGTCGGGATTTTTTTTTGTTATACCTGGTTCATTTAAAATGGGCTCGTTATCCATAATAGAAACTAGCGTTAACAAGACGGAAGAAATGGTTTGACAACCGCTCCATTTCTCTCCGCGCCACGTGTTTAAAATGTCAACGCAAACTTTCCCACTTTTATAAAAATTCGGATGGAACCGAGTGATTCCGTCATTTGTGAAATAATGAAGAAGTGGAGGTGCATGAGGATAGTCGGTGGGAAACTCGAATTTAAAAAAATAATAACCATCACGGTAAAGCGAATCTCTTGGACCAATAATTAATGCCCAACCCTCTAAGATATCAGTTTCGCTGTGTTTATAATAGATTCCTTGATCGTGAAGTGGTGTTTTTATCATTTCGCCAATGTCTTTTAAAAGTCGCTTGACTGCATCTTTAGAAATACTAATGGGTTTTACATCATTGGAAGAAGAAGAAGAGGAGGTGGAGGAGGAGGATGACTCTGTAATGGCGACGGCGGCGGCACCGGCTTCGGCTGCGCCATATGTTTTTTTAGAAGATGCCATTTGAAAATGTGAAATTCAATGGTGAAGCGTGTATGTCTACATGTTGATGTCTTGTAATGTTTATATCATATTCATAATTATAAATATAGAAATGTTGTTTGAAAAAATTGTGAATATTGTAAAAATTATAAAAAAATACTTTTTATAAAATTTAAATTTTTGATTTTTAGGGATAAACAATAAATAAAAATTGAATTAAACTTATCTCATTATATAATATTAACAATGGCAATGGCAAAGGCAAATGTCAACGCAAGTTATAACTTTGCATCATATTTGTTATCATTATATATAAAACAAGATGAAAAATGCACGCACACGCGGCTAAAAAATGTGGAATTGGGAATCAAGGGTGGCGCGTATTTAATAACGGATTCAGAACTGGAAGAATTTTATAAAAAGTATTATCAGCACGTGTTTGTTGAAGGGAAACAGGAATATTTGACAGAAATTCAGCTACATGACGCAGGACCCATCCTTGTAGATTTTGATTTTAAATATGATGTTGGCGTGGACGAGCGCCAACACACAAAAGACCATGTGGTTGACATGGTGCTGCTTTACATGAACACAATCAAAAAAATTCTAAAGATTGATGCGGGAGTAGATATTCCAGTGTTTGTATTTGAAAAAACGACGGTGAATTGCAAGACGGATATGACAAAGGATGGAATTCATATGATTATAGGAATTCATATGGAACGAAAACAGCAAATGTACATTAGAAACCAGGTTTTATTGGAATTGCCAAACGTGTGGGGCGATTTGCCGGTAACGAATTCGTGGGAAGACATCATTGATAATTCAATTACAAGCGGGAAGACTGGGTGGCAACTCTACAACTCTAGAAAACCAGGATGCAAGTCTTATCTTTTGAAGTATCATTTTATACTGAAAATTAACAAGTCGTTGGAGTGGGAATTTATGGAGAAGAAGGCGTCTGACTTCAAATTTGAAAAGGACTTCAGGTTGCTGACAGCAAGGTATAGGGGGCATAAATCCTTTGAGCTAAATGAAGAGTACGTGCGAAAAATTGAGGAAATGTTCAAGACGAAAAGAACTTCAGTTCCAATGTCCACATCGTCGCGCGTAAATATTACAATGGCGGCATCATCGCTCTCTTTGTCGTCGATTGATTATAATTCAATCGCCAATTTGGAACAGCTCGAAGCGGCAATAAAAATAATTATGGAAAACGTGGAACCCCGAGAGTATGACATCAAAGAGACGCATAAATTTGTAATGTCGCTTTCAGAAAAGCATTACGGACCGTATGAAAAGTGGATTCAGGTTGGCTGGGCTTTAAAAAACACAAGCGAGAAGCTGTTTTTGACATGGATTCTTTTCAGTTCAATGAGTGAAAAATTCAGTTATGATAAAATTGGGGAATTATACAGGCAATGGCAGAAATTCAGGACGGGGAAAAGCGAGCTTTCAAAACGCTCAATTATGTTTTGGTCGAAACAAGACAATCCAACAGAATATAAGAAGATATCGGAAGAAACGGTTGACTACTATATTGACCAGACTCTAGTTACGCATGTTGGAAAGACCAAAATCGCGGAAGCATCGGATGTTGATTTAGCAAACGTGTTGTATCACTTGTTCAAGGGGCGCTTTGTGTGTGTCAGCATAAAACACAATGCGTGGTTTGAATTCAAAGATCACCGGTGGTCAGTTTGTGACTCAGGAACATCACTTCGTTGGCTTATTTCAACAGAAATGCTCGGCATTTATTCGGAAAGAAGCATGAAACTGCTGGATAGTTTGAATGAATATGACAGCACTTCAGAACAGTTCAAGAACATTCAGGAACGCTCCAAGCGGATGACGGAGGTTTGCAATCAACTGAAATCATCGTCTGTTAAAAACAACGTGTTGCGTGAAGTGCGCGAGATGTTTTATGATAAGGATTTTCTTGAAAAGATGGATTCAAAACCGCATCTCATGGGATTTACTAATGGTGTCGTGGATTTTAAGGAGAAGATTTTCAGACCAGGACAGCCGTATGATTTTATTTCGAAAACTACTGATATTGACTTTTTAGAGTCATATAGCGCCGAATGCAAAGAGTATGAAACAACAGAACGCGAAATCATTGCATTCATGGAGAAGCTGTTTCCGTCACCGGAGTTGCGCACTTACATGTGGGAACATCTTGCGTCGTGTCTCATTGGTGTGAATCGCGACCAGACATTCAATATTTACAACGGTTGCGGAAGCAACGGAAAGTCAAAACTGGTTGAGTTAATGTCGCATTGTTTCGGAGAATATAAAGGAACGATTCCTATTACTTTGATTACAGAAAAACGAAATAAGATTGGAGGAACTGCGTCTGAAATTGCGCAGTTGAAGGGTGTGCGGTATGCGGTAATGAATGAGCCGTCGAAAGGGGACCGTATCAATGAGGGTCCGTTGAAAGAATTGACAGGCGGCGACCCGATTCAAGCGCGTGCATTGTATCAGGAAATGGTTACATTTGTCCCGCAGTTCAAGCTGGTTGTTTGCACGAATGTCATGTTTGATGTAAAGAGTAATGATAACGGCACATGGAGACGTATTTGCAAAGTAGATTTTGAGTCTTTATTTTGCGAGGAACCAAAAAGCGATGACCCTGAAATGCCGTACCAGTTCATGATTGATAAGCGACTGGATGAGAAACTTGAAGGATGGGCGCCGGTGTTTATGGCAATGCTGGTTCAAAAGGCATATGAAACAGGAGGAACTGTTGCCACTTGTGAAAAGATCAAGTTGAGCAGCAACAAATACAGAAACAGCCAGGATTATTTGTCCGAGTTTATTCGAGATAAGATTAAAGTATGTCCTGGAATAAATGATAAGACTGGAAAGGCGTTTGATGTGAAACGAGATGAGCTGAACCAGGAGTTCAAGGACTGGTATACGAATAATTATGATAAGAATGTTCCCAAAATTCAGGAATTGCACGAATATATGGATAAAAAGTTCAAAAAGATTGCCAAAGGTGGTTGGTCGGGATGCAAAGTCATTTATCCAAATGATGAAGAAGATGAGGAATTTGACTAAGGGGAATTCTCCTAGAATCACTCCTTAGTCTACATTTTGCTTCCGTATAAGGAAATAAAAAAAATGTTTTTTTATTTCTTTTTCATTTTTTATTTTTTTTTATTTTTTTTGTATTTTTATTTTTTATTTGTTTTTTTATTTTTATTTGTTTTCATATCATATATCATCATGTCATGTGTCATCATGTCATGTGTCATCATCATCATCAGGGGACACTTCACTTCACTCGAGATTTCGTTGCAAAGTGTACCATGCCGCCTTTGACTCAGGATCAATTGTCACCCTCTTGTGCGCTTCGTGTTGTTCGGGAGAGTCGTAAAAGTACGTCATGGGGGTGAATCGAGTGCAGTTGACAACTTTCCACAAGTGATTCTCTTCAAATGAACCAACATTCCACGGGTATTTGACTCCGGTGATTGCATTCACAATCGGCAACCCCACCACGTTGGATGAAAAGGGGCCGCGGAAAACATACTCTTCACCTTTTTTGCCCTTGTTGTCCTTGTCGCCCTTGTCCTTGTTGCCCTTGTAGTTGTTGCCCTTGTTGTTGTTGCCCTTGTTGTTGTTGCCGTACATTATTGCGATTGACTGGTGTTTTCTTGCTGGTAAACTGATGAATGTAAGTATAGATAATAAGTTTTCAATTTATATTTTTTTCATTGTAAAATGGCAAGAAAAAATATAAAAGTTGTATGAATCTATTTTTTAATGAATCTATTTTTTAATGAATCTATTTTTTAATGAATCTATTTTTTAATGAATCTATTTTTTAATGAATCTATTTTTTAATGAATCTATTTTTTAATGAATCTATTTTTTAATGAATCTATTTTTT
>Ga0268276_1001553_pt1 | contig 22133 bp, 20 predicted proteins | sample saktaG_4_FD_190145 | JGI IMG/M metagenome (GOLD analysis project Ga0268276, IMG submission 190145) | Saline water microbial communities from Sakinaw Lake, British Columbia, Canada - sak_2010_1_5_45m | ecosystem: Environmental > Aquatic > Non-marine Saline and Alkaline > Saline ... | reverse complement strand
CTACAACACCAAAAGAGTTCACTGCGCATTCAAGAACAAACGAACGCCACTTGAAGTATTAACGAAGTCAGATTATTATGAGTCTAAATTACCAGCAGAGTGCAAAAATGGGTGGAGTTATTCATTCATAGGCAAAGAGAAGATATAAGTGATATTATTGATAAGGCAATAAAGTGTCAGTATCTCATCGTGTTGGGTCAAGGCTCGATTCCATCTGAAACAGTTTTAGGAATCGATCATAAAGGAAGAGAATTCTTAAAACCGACCTACTTCTTTGAGGCCTATTTAAATGAGTTCCCTAATATAATCAAATTTATATTGAGTATGCTTGGAGGTGGAGTTACACTATATATAATACAAAAAGTATTTTAGGCTGTCTTGCTTGATATAATTGTGGTTCTCATGTAATCTTTAATATATGAAATGGATTAAGGAAAATTGGTTTAAAGTATTTCTGATATTAATTATATTCTATTTTATATATACTATTGAAAATGATATTAGAAATGGAATTAGACTTGATATTTATCATCATGGAGTTAACTTGACACCCCAAGGACTTCCCCCTCTTCCTTAATGAAATTACATTAATGAGATGACTCTGACAGTTTCTGTATTCTGTTATTTATTCTCTCTATAAAATTACAAGTTAAAACTTACATTCATACTTACTCATTAAATTACCATAATCAGCAAGAATTTTCAGACGAAGAGAACTCGCCTCTGTATGATAATCAACCGCCTTTTGCAATATATCAGAATCATCTTTTAACATATCCTCAATTTTAATTCTCATATAATCATCCATGTAACGATTGTTAATAATGTAGTAAAGAGTAGTTAAACGTGTTTTGTAATAATGCTCCAGTGTAAGAAAATATGAATTATACGCTATTTTTACTTCTGTAAATTTATTTAAATCCAAATATTTATAATCCTTATATGTGAGAGAATTAATTATGTTTTTTGAATCATCTATCAACTTTGTAATATCATCTCGGATATTTACAAAGTTATTGTATACCTGAACAAAATCCCCAGAAGTCGTATGACTAGCACTTGTAAGACTGTTTATGATTTTATCACTTTTAAATTCTAGCTGAACTGTTTTAGTGACGGAAAATAATTTTTGCTCTGCTATTAACACTGGACAAATTTCCTCAGTACTTATTTGTTTTTTTATCACACTTTCACCTCTCTTTAATTGGGGCAGGTATAACTTTGCAATATTAATGCGTATTGCCAGTTTTATAGTTTCTCCTATCTGTGTTTTGCCAATTGAATCTCCATAAGAAGCAGAGTTTATGCCAATCACTTGACCATATCTGTTTACCAACGGTCCACCACTATTTCCCGGATGTATCTCTGCTGAGATCTCGAAATAGTTTCCGATTTTTCTTGAGACTGTTCCTTCTTTAAAACTCACATCCCCTTTAATTCCAAAAGGAAAACCGAGAGTAAAAACCTCATCACCTTGTTCGACTTTATCGGAATCACCTAGAACTACATAAGGAAGACTACTTTGAGAATTTATTTTTAATACAGCAAGATCTTCGCTTTCGTTAATTCCAACAACATTAGCAAAAAAAGTATCTCCACTGTAAATAGATACTTCAACAGAATTAGAACCTGTAACTACATGCGCATTGGTCAATACATATCCATCAGAAGAAATAATCATTCCGCTACCAGATCCAACTTGTGTTTCAATATAAACTACAGAGGGTTTTAGATTTTTGATAATTTGCGAGTTTGTTAATTTCGTCGGTATATTTGGTTTAGAGATCTTTTGCAGAATATTTTTTACCTCTGGAGAAATGGGACTATTTACAGGCGTAGTGGTTGAAATAATAGTAGTAGAAGGAGTAGGAGTAACAACAATTTCCTGTCTAACCTTTACCTCTACAGGCTTAAACCACGAGAGAGGATTCCACCAAGATGCAAATGATATAGACGGAAATATAAAAATCGAAATGAAGGTAACTGATAGAAAATATGTGAGATGTTTTTTCATAATTACTTTATAAAATACACAATATCTTTATTATAAATCTTCGCAAATGTCTGAAGCTCTACAACATCAACCCTCTGCTGTCCTGATTCAACATTAGAAATATGTGACTGTGGGCGTTTCAATTTCTTTGCAACTTGTACCTGAGTCAATCCCGCCTCCTCACGAGCATTTCGTAATTTCTCGACAAAATAGGCATATTCCATTGTTCTTATTGATCTAGTCATAATACTACTATCATCTATCCAAATAATCAATATCCAAAGTCTGGATATTGGGATATTCAGTATTTCCTTTCCAGCCCCGCCCCAAAAAACAAAGCGGAGGACGGCACGGCATTCCTCCCCAGACCCCTCCTGCCGTGCCGTCCGACTCAACTTTTTTTGAGATTACGACAAAAAAGAAAACAGTCGAGCGAAGCGAGTCCGCATTTCATTCAAGGAAAAAATCATTCGGGATTTTCAGAGAAAAAAGTTCGAACTTCAAGTAAAAACTTCCGCAAAAAAGTGAAATCGTGTTCCGTGGGCAGTTGCGCCTCGCTTCGCTCGTCGCGATGAGGGCGACACGGCATTCCTCCCCTGACCTCTCCTGCCGTGTCGCCCGCATTTTTGTTGGCGTTTTTTGGGATTTTTGTCACAAATGCAAAAGGCGCACGAGGCGAAAAAACGAGGGTGCGGTCGCGGACCAGAGGTTTCTCACCGGCTGTTTATTTTTCATCGCAAGCACAATGTTCGAAGCGGCCCACTTCCGCTTCAAGAGAGTTTTGTGGCGCTCCTTCGCACATATCAGAACGGCTTCCGCGCTTCCCTCCGTTGCTAGTCGCAACCGAGGGGCGCGTCCGCCATACAGATATGTGCTTGGCGCGAAGAATGGCTGGTGAAAGAAGTGGAAGTCGACCGCTTCTCGACGGAGTCTGTGGTGAAAACGGAGTGACACATGTTATGCACCACTTACTCACAGATTTTTATGAAAAATATTTCTTGACTTCAAGAAAAAATGGTAAAATGTATTCATGAGTGATAAAAAATATTTTATTTACGCCAGAAAATCGACTGATGACAAAGATCACCAGATTAGAAGCCTGCCTGATCAGCTCGCAGAACTGCGTGAGCTCGCCAAAAAGGAAAAAATTGATGTTGTTGATACTTTCATAGAGAAGCAGACTGCTAAAGTACCTGGCAGGCCAATATTTGCAGAAATGTTGGATCGTATAGAAGCCGGTGAGGCCTCTGGAATACTGGCTTGGCATCCGGATCGTTTGGCCCGCAACTCTGTTGACGGAGGACGAGTTATATATCTAGTGGATACCGGCAAAATCACTGATTTGAAGTTTCCAACATTCTGGTTTGATGCCACTCCACAGGGTAAATTTATGCTTTCGATTTCCTTTGGTCAGAGTAAATACTATGTAGACAATCTATCAGAAAATATCAAGCGAGGACATCGCCAGAAGTTGAAGAATGGGATATGGCCTCAAAAGGCACCACTTGGATATTTGAATGATAAAAAGATAAAAACTATCGTTGTTGATCCAGTAAAATCCATACTCGTAAAGAAAACATTCGAGGTATATGCCACCGGAAATTTCACATTCGCACAAGTACACCGAAAAATTAACGACCTTGGCCTCAAGGGCACCGGTGATGGGATGCTTTCCATTTCCAACTATCAGTATCTTTTGAAAAATCCTTTTTACCACGGACTTATTCGATATGGTGGTGAATTCTATGAAGGTAAGCATGAACCGATCATTTCAAAGAAACTTTTTGATGAGGTGCAGGAGGTTATGACCAGAAAAAGCAAGCCAAAAACCGATGAACTGAAACCTTATGTTTACCGAGGACTACTCCGTTGTGGTGAATGTGGTTGCTTCATTACCACCGAGACGCAGAAAGGTCATAACTATTTGCGATGCACAAAACGGAAAGGACCATGTTTACAAAAATATGTCCGAGAGGAGATTATCACTTCTCAGATTCAGGAGGAACTCAAAAAAGTTTCTTTATCGGATGCTGTTGCCGACTGGCTCATTGCTGAGACTGAAAAAGATAAGTTCGAAAACGATCGACTGATTACTGACCAGTCTAAAAAAGTAACTGACAATATTACTGTCATTGATTCCAAGCTCGAGAAACTCATGACAGCCTATCTAGAGAACGTCCTAACTCTTTCGGAATACCAAGATGCTAAAAATAAACTCGTGACTGAAAAACACACGCTTACGGACAAATTAGGCAGTTTGGCGCGTGTCTCAACAATTCGGTTCGAACCGGTGATAAATTTCCTAAACGACTGTAAACAAGCCGCTATTTTGGCAGAGAGTAGTGATGCTACGAAAATTCGCTCATTCTTCCAAAAGGTCGGTTCGAACCCACTCGTCCGCGACCGCGCCCTCGTTTTTTCGCCTCGTACACCCTTTGCATTTGTGACAAAAATCCCAAAAAACGCCAACAAAAATGCGGGCGACACGGCAGGAGAGGTCAGGGGAGGAATGCCGTGTCGCCCTCATCGCGACGAGCGAAGCGAGGCGCAACTGCCCACGGAACACGATTTCACTTTTTTGCGGTGTACTCGGGTATGGTACCCCACACTCCAAGCCTTGTAAGGGTATTCTAGCATATTTCTTAAAGTGAAAATAAGGTTTGTGGGTCGGGGTCTCAAATGCCAACAAATGCCAATTTTTTGATATAATGGAATATATGACAGTTGGAGAATTAGTCTACAAACAAGCCATAGAACAAGGATATAACCCTGATTTGTTTAAGGGGCTTGTTTCTCCTTTGAACAATGCTATGGAGTCATACAAAAAGGTTTTTGAGAGCCTAAAAGAACCTCTTAGTCGGGTTAACTCAGCAGTTGAATCAATGCGTCCTCAAATAGAAACTGTGCAGAAAATGAGAATACCAGACATGTCTGGTATTCTCCCTGCCTACATGTACGACGAACAAGGAGAATTTACTCTACCTGAGTTTAATAAGGTTCAAGATGTACGAATAATTAATGCGGGAGAACTTGCCCATGCATCGGAAAAGAACGAGAGTGAATTTGTGCTTTGCTCGTACATACTTCCTAAGGGTGCAACTTGGGAATCTTTATACATCAAGTTCTTGGACGGTTTTGTCGTTAAGGTTGAGTACCCCGGAATGAAGACAAAGAAATTTGATTTCAAAGATATGGGATTCTTAAATGGTAAGACAATGAGACCTAATCTAAAATGGGTACTACTTCAAGCAATTGCTGGAAATGAAGGAGCGTTAACTAATGCAAGCTGGGATAAAAAGTTCGGGAGAAATGTTAAATATGAACTCAATGAAGGACTCAAGAGATTTTTCGGAATGGACACACCACCAATTCCTCATTACACAAAGAAGCATGGGTACAGACCCCTATTTACTATAAAATCAGATAGATAGTCATTTAATATAAAATGACGATACAAAAGACCTTTTGCCACTATCGGTAAAAGGTCTTTTGTATTAATGCTATTTTGATACTCACTCTCTTAATCGCAAAGAGGAAATTGTCTTTTTGTCATTCAATGACGAATAAGGGTAGAAGAGCTTAATAAAACCCTCTTCTTAAATTATTATGTCAAAACAAAAAAAGATCACATGGTCATCCTCTACTCGCAAGTTGAATGACCTGATCAAAAACGGATACAATCCGAGATCGTTAAGCGAGAATGAAAAAAGAGACTTGGAAAAGTCGGTAAAGGAATTTGGTACAGTTGTTCCTGTTGTTATTAATATCGGGTCGAGAGCCAATATTATTATCGGAGGTGAGCAACGTGTAAAAGTGTATGCTGACCTTGGTATAGACAGTATAGAGTGCATGGTGCCTTCCCGAGAACTAACACTCGTAGAAGAAAAGGAACTTAACCTCCGACTTAACAAAAATACAGGCTCATGGAATGAAGAACTTCTGAAAGAATTCGACATGAGCTTGCTTCTTGATATTGGGTTTGGAGATGAAGAACTTCAGAACTTGTTCGATGACGTCGATATGACCGAAGATGACTTTGATCTTGAAAAAGCCATCAAAGAAACACCAGTTGCAAAAGTAAAACTTGGGGATATTTACGAACTCGGAAAGCATCTGCTTTTGGTCGGAGATTCTACTGATGAGAATCAGGTAAAGGAACTGATGAAAGATGACCTAGCCGACATTATATTTTGTGACCCGCCATTTAATATTTCGTGGGAATACGGCGGAAAATATGGAGGAGAGTACAAGGACAATAAAAGCGAGAAAGATTACTATGAATTTATCGACAAAAGCGTCGAGACTGCCAAAAAGTTCTCCAAGCCAGATTCGCATTTCTTTTACTGGTCAGATCCGAACAGCATAGGGTTGACTCAGGCTCTCTATGAAAAGCATGGGATCAGGAAAAGAAGAGTGTGCCTTTGGATAAAGTCCAATCAGAACTGTACTCCCAAAATCGCTTGGAACAGACTGTATGAACCCTGTACGTATGGAACAGTTGGAAAACCATACCTCAATCCAAATTTCAGGAATGCTAATGAAATTCTCAATCAGGAAGTAACGACAGGCAATCAGGTCTTGGATGAGTTACAAGACATGATAGATCTCTGGTTGGTTAAAAGAGATAACACACAAAACTATCTCCATCCTACCCAGAAGCCTGTGACTCTAAATGAAAAACCATTTAAAAGATGTAGTGCACCTCTTCATATTGTCTTTAGTGGATTTGCAGGAAGTGGAAGTGACTTGATCGCATGTGAAGAATTAAATCGTGTTTGGAGAGGAGTCGAGAAAGATCCAATTTTTGCAACTATCGTGATCGAACGATGGGAGAAATTTACCAACCTTAAAGCAAAAAAGATCTATGAAAATAAATAATGGAGATATCTTCAAAATCGGAGAGCATGTAGTTGGGTGTGGAGATTCAACTGACAAAAAGTTTGTATCAAAAGTAATTGGTGAGAATAAAATCAGAGCAATTGTCTGCGACCCTCCTTACGGAGTTGCATATGTAGAGAATAAGAAAGGTTTTGCAAAACTTGGAGTTAAAGATGAAAAGATAATCGCAGGAGATCATCTTCAAAGCGAAGACGAGTATGAAGACTTTACTAGAAAATATCTTGGTGCCGTCATTCCATATCTTGAAGAATATAATGCAGTCTATATCTTCAATGCTGATCCTATGTTCCCGAGCCTACGCTCAGGAATGAAGTCCGCTGGCTTCTACTACAGTCAGATGATTATTTGGCTCAAGAATCAACCTGTCATGAGTCGAAAAGATTACTTGTCTATGTATGAACTCATTGCATACGGATGGTTTGGAAAACATAAAATGGAAAGATCAAAATCAAAGAATATGATCTACTATCCAAGACCGAGTAAGTCGAAACTCCACCCTACTCAGAAGCCTGTTGGATTATTAAGAAGAATCATTCCTGACTCAACGAAAGTCGGCGACATTATCTATGACCCATTTCTCGGTAGTGGATCAACAGCGGTCGCATGTGAACACTTAGGTCGAAAGTGTATCGGTATTGAGCTTGATGAAGTATATGTACAAACAGTACTGACAAGACTCGAAAAACTCACAGGCGTGAAAGCGATAAAGATGTAAGTGTATGAACGAGGAAGATTTTTCCAAAGATCCATACAAGAAACAGGTCTACGAAACCTATGCTCTTTGGAAGTCTCTTCCGTCATTTCTTAAGGGGCAACCCAGAGTAGCACTTGAAAAGTTTGGTATCGAAGAAGAAACAGCGTTTGAATTACTTGCAATAAAGACACAACTTGAATTTGCAAAGAAATATAAGATCGACACTGGAACCCTTACCGACTGGAACAAAAGACTTGAAAAGGATGGACTCATAAAAGATGTAAATTCGTGGGCAAGAAAACTGACTCCGAATGTAATCTTTGCCTTGTACAAAAACATTATTAAAAGTGGTCGAGCACACGAGGTAAAGGCGTGGTTTGAAATCATTGAAAACAACTAATATGACTAATCCAATAAATCTAGAAGAAATAAATGACATTCTCTCTGACACTATCCGCAAGGTAATGAACAAAGAGATGTCACTCAAACAAGCATCAATGATTGCCAAGCTTGCTTCTACGCTTTCAAAAAACATTGTGAACACTGAACTGAGGGATCGAGTCGAATTCCTTGAAAATGCATTAAGAAAAAATAGGTAATATGAAAAATATAAGCAACATCTTAAGAAGGTCAAAAATCACACCACTTGAACGAGTAACGGTGCTTGTTCATAATGATGTTCACAGAGAAAAAACTGGCAAGCAGATACTTTCAGATTCTGACCACCATGCTTTGACTACAGCATGGAACGCAAGTGCTTATGAAGCAAAAGAATACAACAAGTACATCAATATCGTGCAACTGGAAAGTTCCATGAAGATGGATGCTCAGATGTTTTTATATCGTTCCGAACTATCACTGCTTCGAAACCAGAGAGTGCTCGATCATTTTCTTTCTTACACTAAACGACTCAAACACATATCCGAACAGACATTCACAAAAGATATTCCTGTAGATGAAAGCATACACTTCCTCACACAGAATACATACTTACGATATGGGAGCTTATTGCACCTGTTCACTTTCTATAATCTCCCGAAGGAAATACGTAACGACCTTATTCTCTTAGACGGAGAAATTACTGGTTGTGAGAAGTATATGGATGATCAGGTCTTTCTGTATGAACGATATAAAGATGGTTCATTGAGCAGTGACGACAAGAACCTGATTGTTGATCGCATATATTCCCGAATGTATTACGAAGGGGCTAAGAAAATCAAAAAGAGTACGGCTGAAAAGGACGGTTTTCTTCTTCATGCATTCTTCGCAGAACTTCCTTTCAAGGAGTTGTTTACAAAAATAGTGACTGATAAAGGTGTGATGTTTGATCAAAAGAATATTGATACCGAAGATGGCATACTGTCTCTTGTTGAAGAGTGTGCAAAGAACAGAAACATATCCATTGAAAAGCTTGTTAAGGATACATTATTTGAGTGGTTAGATAACGGTCTGTTCGATAAAGAATACTCACCAATTTATTTGAGCAAGCGTTTTGACACATGGAACGGAAATACGAAAAAGAACCATAAGGAATTATTCAAGGTTTGGCATGAAGAACTGCAAAAATCAAAGCAGTATTTTGAAGAACTCTTCAGATCAAAGAAATTAACCAAGAAAATAATTGAAAAAGACTTCTTAGGAATGGTTAGAAAAATCGAAGTGATAACTGGAGAAAGTTTGTATGCTTTCAAAGAAGATGTTGATTTTGTATCGGAATACAAAAAGCAGATCAATATCCTCTTGCCGATATCGAACATATTTCTTTTTATAGAGAAAAATGCTACACCGATCATAAATTACCAGACACTATGTGAGTTTAAAAAACTAACTCAGAACACCTCAACATTGTTCGATATTGATATGGGTGAAAGATATACGGAATTTGTGAACTTGTACAAAGAAGAAGTTGGTTTACTAAACATGAGCCTTGCGAGACTCATAGATGTAGCAACAGAGCATCTTTATACCGAAGAGTCATTGAAGTACATCGTTGGTATCGATGAAGACTGCTTCAAGTTCGGACTTGATGATAACAACAAGATAAAAGTAGCAGATATTGCCAAAACGTATTCGGACGAGTTTAAAAAACTGGACATTATGTTCTAATCTTCTCGAGTTTCAATTTTATACTTAGTCACCGCAGACACGTTCGGATGAATCTTGACTGCATCCAATACTTCTTTCTCTGAACTTAATTCAGCAATTCTATCCAAAAGATCTGAAGGGGTGCTAGGATTATTAGCAACAATCATTTTTATGTAATCATTTGAATTTTCCACCAATCTTTGAAGTGACGCTACCGGCATTTCGGGATTACATCCAGATAAAGATCTTACATTAAAATTCTCATCCATCGAGAGCGTATTGAGGAGGTGAGTATCTCGAGAATCAACCACCTCAGTACGCTTTACTTCTACAGGCATTTCAACAATCTCTTTTGTCCTGTTTTTAAATCCAGTATCAATCTCTGAACACAAAGAGTCAATCTCACTAAGTGCTTCAGTGTGCTTTTGGGGAGATTCAAAATCTGAAAGCAATGAATCTATATTATTAAATGTTGTGGGAAGGCCTTCTTTCATATAAGCATTATATAATTAATCAAAGGTTGAATCAATTTGATCCTCCATTTTTCTAATAAAAGCATCAGTGAGTTTTTTAACATCTGGAACTTCCAGAGAATTTTTACCCCATGTTTGAGAGATAGTAGATGCAGCTCCTGCAAGTCCAATACCTGTAATAACCATATTTTTCTTATATTTCTTAATCACTTCTTGAATTGATCCTTCACCTGATTGTCCATCAGTCATAAAATAAAGAAAATTGTAAGAACGTTTAAATTTGTTTGCAAATTTGTCCATACTTGCACAAGCAGCGTCAAGGGTCACAACATCAGGAGTTCCTTGATCTGCATTTAGCAAAACAGTTTTCTTTAAATCATCTCCAGACAAATCTTGTTCAAACTGCTTCAGAAACATAAACTGGTTTGGACCGCCAAAGGTTACAATTTCAAGTGGTATATCTAGTCTTTTTGCTACTTCAGTAAGAGAAACAGCTAGTCTTTTTTCTTGCTCAATAATTTCACCACCGCAACTTCCTGAGTTATCAATAATAAGCGTCCATGCAAATTGTGGCTTTTCTGGAACTAATTTTCTTTCAAATGATCGAGGGTCCACAACCAAAGAAGAATCATTTTTACCAAGAATATTTCTAGTAAAACCGCGTTGCAGTCTCTGGCCTCTACGCTGATTTCTCTCACGCATATACTCCTTGTCGAGATTAAATTTTTCTACAAAGAAATCCACCATATCCTCTGTAAAATCTTTTGTGGATTCCATATAATCAACATATACACGCAAAGCTTCACCGTCGAGCCCAGACATTTCGCGGTACATGGATTCCATTTTTAACTGTTGCTGTCTTTTTATTTCTTCAAGAGTATTCAACTCAATACTTTTTACTGGATTATTTTCTGCAGAACTTTTTTTGAATTCATCAAGTTTTTTTGTAAAATCTTTAGGTATAAAATTACCGCTTTGATCTTTTGTGTTAAATTTACTACCAAGCTTTGATTCAGCATCTTTTAGCTGTTTTAATAAATCATCGTTAGGATTACTAAATAGATTCTCGCCGGAGTTGGAATCTCCTCCTTTTTGAAAACTATCATGAGCTTGCCCTTCAGTATTGTTATTTTTTTCAGGATTGCCATCTTTAAAGATATCAGAAACTTCGCCCAACAAATCAGCTAATTGATCTGAAATGTCAGGAGCTTTTTCCCCACTATTTAGACTTTCTTGAAGCTCTGAAATCTTATTCTTTAATTCTTCTAATCTAGATGGATCGATTGATCCGGCTTGTGAATCAATCATCTCTTTCAATTTATCTAACATCTCAGACATATCACCACCTTCACCCTCTAGACCCTCTCCAGAACCTTCTCCTGGACCATTTCCAACACCTTTTCCACTTCCTTTACCCTCCCCGGAGCCTTCACCTTCTCCCTGACTCTCACCATTTTCTTCACCACCGTCTCCATCTCCCTCGCCTCCACCTTCGCCATCACCAGACCTTTTTTCCTTGCCATTTCCTTGTCCGTCTTCTCCCTCGCCTTCAGAACCAGCATCCTCAGCCTCACCTTTCTCAGAAGATTCGTCACTGCTTTCATTTTCTTCAGATCCGTCTTCTCCCTCGCCTTCACTCTTTTGAGAATCTTCCGAATCAGAATCAGCGTCTTCATTACCTTTTTGATTTAAATTCACTGCTTCCCACAAATAGTAATAATTAAGTGGATCGTGTTGACCAAACTCATTTATGCGATTTAAATGTAAACCACTCATTGCCGCCTTATCGACTGAGTTCCAAATTGTTGGCATTGTTGTTCTATAAAAATGTCCCCACTCAACAGCACCTTCTGGCACAGGAACTGACTTAGCACCATTTCCTCCTCTGTACCAAAATCTACCCAGTGGTTTCGGGAGATTAAAATTAACTAAAAAGTTCTGACTGTATTCAGTAATTCCTAGTTCTGAATTTGTATTAAAAAATTCTTGAGCACTCTCTGCTCCGTAAATAGAAAAATCTGGAACATCGTATCCACGATCCATCATTTTCTCGATTATCTCATCAGTAAAATTCGGGTTATGTCTTTGATAAGCTCGCATAACAAACCGCATCGCTTTCCGATATGTCACAGATGTTTGCATTGCAAAATCTCGCACCTTTTGAAGTGATTCAAGTTGCTCAGGAGTTAGTAGTGATTCATCTATTCCATGCTCCTTTATATTATAAACGATAGGCTCATCTTCAATATTTTCAACAGCACCATCCTCCTCTAATTGCTTTGCGAGTTCTTCGAGCTGTTTTAATTCTTCCTTGAGTTTTTCTATTTTCTCTTTAGTTTCTTCATCCAGTGATTTTTCAGATGCTTTTTCTGCATCTTCTTTTGCTTTCTTAGCTTGCTCAGACAGGGTTTCTTCTTTTAAAGATTGGTCTTTATTTTCTTCTGTCTCTGTGTCTTTGGATAATTCTTTTAACCGTTCTTTCAAATCCTCAAGAGACTCTTTGAGTGCTTTATCAAGCTCTTCATTCGCTTCTTTTTTCTCTTGTTGTTCTTCTTTAGATTCAGGTTTATTTTTTGGTGACTCTTTCTTGTCTTTACTTTTCTCTTTTTTATCTGATTTTGGGCTTTCTTTTTTATTTTCCTTTAGCTTATCTTTCATCTCTTTGACTTGCTTAAGGAGTTCCTTATACTCTTCATTTGCAAAATTATCTTTTTTTGATAAATTCTCCTTATCTGAAGCTGACACTAAGTGTGAGAATTTTGGCCACACAAAATCTCGAATTAGTTGTACTTGTTTTTGAGGTACGGCAGTATTAACGGCTTGTTCAAGAATTGATTTTGTTGATTGTTCAAATGTTTTTTTAACTTCATCGCTGGCACTTGCAAATGCAGATTCAAAACGCTCATTTGGGATTAACCCAGAGTAAGACAATGAGTACAACAAACTTAGATCAATTGCCTGTTTGTAGGGACTTGATTTTGATACGCCCTGTGCAATTTCTTCTGTGTTTATTTCTGTTTCATATAATGCTTTGAAATTTTCTTGTGGACTGTCACTATGAGAGTTGCGCATTTCTAGGTGGTTCACTGAAGCTTCGTGAACTGACTCAACTAGTGACGTAAGGAGCTGGGGAGCAATGTTGTTCGTTTTACACCAGTCTTGCAAAGCATTGATCTCCGGCTCGATCGGGTAGTTCAAGTTACCAATCTCATGCCGAAGAAGTGCATTGAGCATGCGTTTATCTCCCTGCAAAGCATCGCGAGGGTATATGATCACGTTGGGAATATCGGTAACATTCTCAGGACTTTTTGCAATACCCCATGAGTCACCGGCAAAAGATTGGACTCGAACTTTTCCACCAAGACCCCTTTGCTCTAACCTACGGACAAGTCCGTGTGCGAGCATGGGGATAATTTCATTTAGATCTTGTTCGAGTTTCTTTAACTCCGTTTCCCTTTGTTGATCTGGATTAATTACGTTGTTAAATTTCTCCATAATATTTTATAGGCTTTCAGCCAAGATGAGAGCCATTGAATCTCGATCAGTCTTTCCTCTATGATATGTATCTGTATGAGGGAAGTATGTCATAGCAATTGAGTACTGTGCCGCATTCCATCCAGCCTTCCAGTTTGGCATAGTAGATAGATCTCTCTCCCATAGATGATTCTCTGAATAAAAACGGATAGCTTCAATAGATCCACGAAGTGAGATATCTCGTTCAAGTCGAGTATCACCAGTTCTTGTTTTATATGCTTCGGCAACTTGTCGAGTTCGGTTTGCGATTGAAACAAGATTTTTTAGATCTTTAACTATCTTAATTGTTTCGGGTTCAAGTGATACCTGAGTACTTATTCCATTAACAACATAATTCCATATCTTAATAAAATCTTCATCGGAAATATTCTTGAGTGGACTTATATGTTCTTTTAAAATTAAGGCTTCATCGTAAGTAAACATCTCTCGATTTGTTTGGGTGTTCACCTCTTTAAATGAAGGGTACCCCATAGTCATAATGTTTGAACGGTCATCAATCGTTTCAGGTAGGTCTTCGACTCCATCATAATCAGCTGGGTTCATAAGTCCCACAAACATTACACCAGGAGCAGCCTTTATAACTTGGTCGTTCAAGAAAACTGTTCTGTCACCGTCAAAAAGTGAGTTGAAAAACTTTGATACGTTTGGGCGAAGTAGGTTGATCTCATCGAGCTCAAGTACGGCGTTAGGTGTTGTAACTGCTGTCAGAATACGCGTAGGAATACGCACCACTTGACCATCTTGGAGCTCTACGTCATATGTAAGGTCACGTTCTTCTTTATCTGGTGAACAGGCATATCTAAATAATGGGCGGTTTGTAATACTACAGTAAAAATCCGCTAGTTTATTTTTACCAGTACCGCGAGGACCGACAATACACGTCATACCTTTTGCTGTAAGTTTCTCCCAATCTGGTAATTCTTTATTTTTTACAAGTTCTTGTAAAAAGGCATTGTTTCCTAGTCCAAGTTGTCTATTTAACAATGTACCAAATTGAGACAATTTCCCTTCAAAATATGGGGTTAATTTGAAGTGGGGATCTTTCTCAGGAATAAATTCATTTGCATTTTCATCGATAGATCGAAGGTAGTTTTGAGTTTTTATAATTTCAGCTACTCGTTCAGTGAAATCTTCAACATCCTCGATGCCGTTATCCTCAAGCTTAAGTAGTTCTTTTAAATTCTCAGCATTCGTGAAGCTGTCTACTTTAGTCGCCAATGTTTTAGCTTTTTCATCATATTCTGGATCATCTGGATTCAAATTGTCATACTCTGAGATTGCTTCTCCTAGGATTTTAAGTGCTTCGTTAAAAGCTTTCAATTCTGAACGACCTTCCAAGACAGTATCCATACTTTCAAGTCTCTCAGTACGGTGCTTTTCAGAGAAATTCATCAGCTCGCCAGGCTTTGCAACATGAGTCAGACCATTAGAGTCTTTAACAAATCTTACCTCTGAGAATTTCTTTCCACCCGATATAAAAACTTTACCAGGAACGGCATTCCATTCGGGATTATCTTCGGGCAACTGGCAAATAGGAATATGTGTATCTCCAATTGAAATATACCCACCTTCTTGTAATTCGCGTTCCTCTTTTGTATCTTTTTCACGAACCTCCTCTGCAGATTTTGCAGAAATTGTATTTAAATTATTTGCAGGAGTAGAGTTCTTAGCTTCCATTTCCATATCAGCAAGATCTTGCAACGAGCTTTCTAGTGCAATAATCATTTCATCTCTTCTTTTTCCATTAGTACTCGTCCATGTTTCAGGCAAAAGCCGAGCCTTTTCTAGGGATTGCAAAACCTGATCTCGTTTTTTTGTTATCTGCTCCTTTGTCAACACTTCGGCAGTAGAAGTAGGACTTTCATTTGGTTGTGTATTTTTGAATGTTTCCATATTATTTTTCTACTACCTGTTTTAATTCTAATAAAAATTGCTTAACGACCTCGCTAGAATTTGCTGGATAGTAAATTCTTGTCATTTCATCGTCAGAAGTTACCCTTACATTTCCGTCATACCCTGGAACACCAAAGAGCCAGCGTCCCACTGTATCGACTTTTATTTCATTTCCATCAGTATCCTTGCCGACATCATCGCAAGAAATTTTTTCATTGTAGCTTGGAAGCACTCTACCTTGCTCTTGAAGAAAAACCTTTGCCGTTAATCCAAGCACACGCCCGACATTTATGTCGATTGAGTTACTTGTTGAATTGTTTTTAATTTCGTTCATATTATTTATATTATACTAATAAATTATTTCTTCGTGACTAGCGGAGAAATGAGGAATGGGAAGCGGGTGATTTCGTCAATTGTAAAACCTGCTTCAAGAACATGTGGTAAGGCTTCGTATTTACCAGTTTTTATAACTTGCCGTAATGGCTCTTGAAGCCCGGTAAATTTATCTAAAGTATTATCGTAATTTAAATAATATGCATTACCTGCCTTAATCATTTCCATTACCATGTCTGTATGATCAGCTTCAGTGAAAACGTCTACATATTTCTCAAAATTATTTACAACTGAATACCCACCCCCACCTTTTATAGCATTCATTAGAATGGTCTTTTTATCTGCTTCCTGTATTCCTGAGAACTTTTCAAAATTCTCAACTACGGCTTGTCCGTCACCGGCAGTATTCAACGCATTTACAACCTGAAGATGTTCAGTTGGTTGTATGCCTGAGAACTTTTCAAAATTTTGAATAACGCTATAGCCTCCATGGTTTTTTATAAGCTCAAGTACAATATTTAAATGCTTATCCTCCTGAATTCCAGAAAACTTTTCGAAGTTCTCGACAATCCTATTAGGATCACCGGATTTTATCATGTTAAAAACAAACTTTTCAGAGTCTTGTTCATCAGGTGATTGACCATTCACTTCAGCCAGCGCACGCATCATTACGGTTTGATCATCTAGATCTTTAATTTTCAATGCCTTGTGTGCTCTTTTGATTGTCCCAAATTTTGCATCATTGATCCAGTCAATTTGAGTAAATAATTTACTATTATAATCTCTTCCTTCATGATTAAAATGGAAATGTAAGTCAAGAGCCTTTTGTGCTAAACTCTTCCGTTTTTCAAACCTCTTGTCAACGATTTCTTGTCTCTCTTTTAAGGCAGTTAGTAGTTCATCAGGGGTTCTTTTTGCAAGACGAGACACTTCCCCTTGATATTCATGATCAAGGTCAGCTATTTTCTTTGCATAACGATCCTGAACCGACACTGATATCGTATTTCTTTCTTCTTCTGAAACATCGTATCCAGCAATCTTAATGTTAGATTTTTCAAACCAACGATTTATCTTTTCGCGCTCTCTTTCAAACCAAAACGTTGCTCTCTGAATGGCCTCGTCATTCTTTTGCTTTGTCATCAATTCCGCGGCTTCTAGACCTTTTATTTGTTTGTCATTTCCATCCTCATTTTTTACTGACCAATGAGATGCATCGTAGTTTTTGTTGTCTTGGACAAAATCACTCAAACATTCAACTTCGTTATCCAGTCTTTTCTTTTCACCTCTGTATTTATTGTCTCCAGACTTTCCTATAAATCTTTCTACATTGCTAAAGTTTGTTTCCTGAATCTTATGACGCATTCCTCTCATTTGACGCATGACACCATTACCAAGCTGCCCTACAACTACTGATTCTGTAAATCCAGCATTGTAAGGAGAACCTGATGTATCAAGTACTCCGTTGTAATCAAATGCGCCTTGTAATTTTCGGGCAGTTAATTTTACAGCTTTATGTTCAATTGTTTTTTCGTCTAGATCTTTATTATCAGGATTACTTCTTACTCTATCCCTACAATCCTTGTAAAGTTTATTCAGTTCGGGGTATTGACCCAAAGATCCCTCAAAAACTCCTGAATCGTATCCGAAAAACTGAACGACACTTTTGATTGGCTGACTATTCGAATTCCTATCGCTTCCGGATTGTTGTTTTTGTTCAATTTCCTTATTAACTCTTTTGGTCGCAATTTTCACGGCTCCCATTTCTGGAGTACCCTGCATTCCGGCATAGTAAATATCTCTTAGCACTCCAAGCTTTATGGATTCCGGACTAGCATACTCAGCGTCTAATGGTTCTTCCTTGACCACATTAACGTATTGCTTTGTCTTTTCATCCCACTCTTGTGTGTCTACTTTTCTGGTTGCCTCTCCAGCAACAAACTTTTGATAGAATGCTAGGCGTTTAGACAAATAATTCCACGCACCGTCAGTCAAACCAAAGTCACGAATCGCCTCAATTGCTTCAACAATACTCATGTTTTGCAATGTTTTCAAACGCTCAAGACCATCACTAAGAGCGCCAAACTTTTCGATTTTTGTGTGATCAATATTTGTTAATCCTCCTTCTAAATAAGTAAGTAGACGAGCAAAATCTTTAATCTCAAATCCTCTTTCTTTCTGTTCTTGAGCCATAAACTTCTCTTCATTCTCATCAAGTGGTGTTTCCAAATCAAGCGCTTTCCGCCATTCACTCGGATCGGAAATTCCTGAATCAGAAAGCTCGCGATTAATCGCTTCTACTTTTTTATTAACTCTTTCTCCTTGTTCAAAAAATCGCTCTCTCATGAACTAAATTTTAGCTTAAATTAAGCCTTTTGTGAAGGTTTTATTTTATTAGATCTTTAGTTACCAACTACTAGGAAATGGGACGCTCTGGACTCCTTAAAGGGTCTGCGTCATTAATGTGTTATATGAAAATAACAGCACCACAGGGCTATGAAATAGCCCAAGAAGACATAAAAGTGATTAAAAGCAGGTATTGCCTATATGCTCGTAAATCAAGCGAATCCGAGGAACGGCAGGTATTATCAATAGATTCCCAGATCAAGGAAATGCTCCAGTTAGCAGAACGTGAGGGGCTGGAGATTGTATCCATGAAAAGAGAGAGTCATTCTGCAAAGGAAACTGGGCAACGACCCGTATTCAACGAAATTGTCGAGGAGATACGAGATGGCAAATACAATGCCATTCTCACATGGGCACCTGACCGTATCAGTAGAAACGCAGGAGACCTTGGAAAGATAGTGGACTTGATGGACGCAGGAAAACTTTTACAGATACGAACATTCGGTCAGACGTTCAGTAATAATCCGAATGAGAAATTCCTCCTGATGATTTTAGGGAGTCAGGCAAAACTCGAAAACGACAATCGAGGAATAAACGTAAAGCGTGGACTACGTACCCGTGTGGAATCAGGTCTCTGGCCCGGCATGGCACCGCTGGGATATATCAATCAGAAAAGAATGGATAAGAAGTGTCAGATACTACCCGATCCTGATAGAGCACATGTCATCAAACAAATGTTTGAAAAAGTTGCGCACGAAGGATGGAGTGGTAGAAAAGTATATAACTGGCTCAAATTTGATTTAAATTTTTATACACGTGGAAATAAACCCCTGACTCTGTCGGGGGTTTATCGTATATTCGATATGCCAATCTATTACGGACCATTTGAGTATCCACGAAACTCAGGACAGTGGTATCAAGGATCACACGAACCCCTGATCACCAAAGAATTATTTGATAAAGCACAGGACAGACTAAAGAGAGATAAGATAGTGCGAGAAAATCGAGAGTTTGCCTTCACTAAACTATTCACCTGCGGAATGTGCGAATCAGGAATAACGGCACAAGAGAAATATAAGGAACTCAAAGACGGAACGACAGCAAAGTATGTCTACTACTCATGCAGTAAATCGAAAGATAGAAATTGTAAAAATAAGTACATCAGAGAAGAAGAAATGATCGAAGAATTATTCAAGGTCATCGATAAGGTAAGTATCAATGAATTAGGAATGCGGATGAAGCTTGAAGAAGAAATCAAGCGATTCAACAGACTACAGAGATTAGCAACGAAAGGTACACCGAAATACAGCATCAACGAGGATGATGTGAACACTCGGGAATATGCCAAGTACGTGCTGCGTGAAGGCACACCACTAGAAAAGCGTGAATTACTTGGGCACTTAAGAAGTAGACTGGTTCTGAACGATAAGAAGATTACGTTAGTTGATTAAAATATTCTAGTTCTACGTAAAGTAATTTTGTCTAAATCTAACTCTATTCCCTTACTTAACAAAACACTTATTTGAAATTTGGAATTATAAAATTCAATTTTAAAATCCTTCTTATCTAACCCAAATTCATCGATAAACTTTTTCTTAACTTCATTTAATAACTCTTGTTTTGTTTCTGTATTTGTTTGAAAAAATAGATGATTGCAATCATTATTTATGAGTCCTAATGTAAGTTCTTCTTTTTGCTCATAAGGTTTCTCTACGTCGATTAGAAAGAATCGATTTCTCAGGTCAAAATAATTTAATAAAATCTTTTTTGCTAAATTATCAGAAAACGACCAATTGTACTGCATACCTTTTGGCTCGGGAAATTGGTTTGGATAGAAAGATACAGGATCATCATATGTTGAATGAGCAATATCACCATTAGATCTATCGTCCCAATATTTTTTAATCCTTTCAATTTCTTCAGGTGTTAAATCTAGCTCTGTACCTGCCTCATTAACTCTGTTTTTAAAATTATCTTTTTTGCTAAAGCAATTAATTATTAATTCAACAGATTTAAAATGATCAAGAGCTATTTTCTCTGGGCTATTTAATTTAAGGTGCCCCAAAGACGAACCATATAAATACTTAAGGGCTTTTTTAAAAACAGGATCTTTAAAGTTAAAAACCTTATTCATGAACTCTTCAGTGTCTTTGTTAAACCATTCATTTCTCTCAGGTCTATTTGGTAAGTAAATATACCCGCTTTTTAAATCAAGATCCACATCACATTCATTATCTTTTTTATCAATTAAATAGACTTTGTTAATTTGATAAATATATGTCTCACCTGAATGCTGATTATGTTTTAAATAAGTATCTCTAATACCAGATAAAAATAAGGTGGAGCAAACCTTATCAAATTTTTTAATCGCACCTCCTAATGCTCCCTTATAGTCTCGTTCTTCAATATCACAAGTTATTACATATTTAGAATATATCTTCATTGGATCAACAAAAGGGACAGATGTCATGTAAGTTTCATAATGACCTTCTTGTAAAAATTCGTATTTTATAGGAGAAAGTTTTCTTTTGGTTTGTTCTTCAAAAGACATTTCTTTTATTTCACAATCCTGAATTATTCCAACAGGGAGTGTTTGTCCGTATATTAGTGCATAAACTCTATATTTATTCATGATCTTATTTTATCAAAAATACATAATTTAAGCTTATTTTAAGCTATAATGAATTTATGAAATCTGACAATAATGATCCTTTTACATATAGATCCCAAGGGGGTCGTCTTGAGATTGGATCAGAAAAAGAAGACGGTACCTCTGCAATGGTAAAAGTAGATGATAAATTGGTGTGTATAACAAGAAAGAATATTAGGGAAATTCTTATGGCAGATGATATTGATCCAGAAAGGAGCAATCCGAAAATAAATCATAATATTCAAAATGTTCTTCCTTATGGCTCTGATAATGAATTTGTTGGCAGAACTTTTCAGCAAGCAAGTTTTCTGTTTGAGGAGCATTTATTAAAGAGTGACGTAGATAGTAATAAAGGATTGAGCATTTCACTTTCTTTTTTAAAAGAGATAACTTCACTACATACGATTAAAAGTGAATACGTAAACGAAGAAAAAAAGATTAATTCCTCTGTGAACAGAAAAGGCTTTGTACCTACTTATCCTAATTTAGAACAAAAAGTTAAAGGTTTTATTTTAAATACGGACCATGCAATAAAATCAATAATAGAATTAGTGCAACTATTTTATCCAGATATAAAAAATAAAGGTTGGGACAATAATTTATATGAAAAAATAGAAGTTGAAATTGGAGAGCAAGATGAATTTACTAAATTTATATCAAACTTTAAAGATTTTACAGGAATGATTCGTAAAATACGTAACGCCATAGAACACAAAGATGAAAATAATGTTTTGACTATAAAGAATTACAAATTAACATCTGAAAATATTGTTGAGCTTCCATCGATATCATTTAAATGTAAGGACTATAATTTACCCGAGACAAGGGTTTCTACTTTTATGAATTTGGTTGTATCAAATCTTCTAACAATATTCGAATCGCTAATGGCTCATCTATGTAACTTACACGCACAAGAATTTGCTGGAGATAAGAGAATTGTAGTTTTTATTCCAGAAGACAAAAGGCAGGAATCAGAGAGATTTGTAAATTTCAAATACGAAATTCTTTGGACAAAATAAAAACACAGACTTACTGTGTTTTTATTTTCAACTTGATAGGTTTGCGGGTCGCGCTAATTACATAGGTAATTAGGTCATGTATCTACCAAGTTGTCAATGCGGAGACGGTGGGATTCGAACCCACGAGGGACTTGCGCCCCTAACACCTTAGCACGGTGCCGCTTTCGACCACTCAGCCACGTCTCCAAAGGGTGTAATTAATATTCTTACACATTCT
>Ga0268276_1001550_pt1 | contig 22189 bp, 16 predicted proteins | sample saktaG_4_FD_190145 | JGI IMG/M metagenome (GOLD analysis project Ga0268276, IMG submission 190145) | Saline water microbial communities from Sakinaw Lake, British Columbia, Canada - sak_2010_1_5_45m | ecosystem: Environmental > Aquatic > Non-marine Saline and Alkaline > Saline ... | reverse complement strand
CTGGGCTCACGGAGTATTTATTGGAGCATGCATTGAATCAGAAACTACTGCTGCAAAAATTGGCGGAAACCTTGGCGCAAGAACACACGACCCTATGGCGAACCTTGACTTTTTGGTAGTACCTTTAGGAATGTATATTAAAAATCATTTAAGATTTGGGGAAAATTTGGCTCAGCCGCCGAAAGTTTATTCGACAAATTATTTTTTGAAAGGAGAAAATGGTTACCTGAGCGAAAAAGTTGATAAAAAAATCTGGTTGTATTGGATGGAAGGAAGAATACATGAAGAATACAAATCAATTAGAACCCCAATAGGATTCATTCCTTACTACGAGGACCTCAAAAAAATATTCAAAGAAGCTTTTGGGAGAGAATACACTAAAGAAGCTTACGAGAAAAAGTTCTCTATCCGCGTAAGCAAACTAATTGAACGATTAGACCGAATGCAAGCAATTTATTCGCAAGAAAATGACATTCCGCAGTCATTCAAAAACCAGTTAGATCAACAACGCGAGCGCTTAGAAAACGCAAAAAAACATTACGGAAAAGATATTATCTCTCCGTTTGATTTTTGAATAACATTAATGCACAAAAAAATTGAAAAAAACCAAGGTATATGAATTATGTGTAATTTATTATACTATAAGTAACATAATTTGTTATAGTAAGTTAATTTGTTGAATAAATGGAGCGGGTAAAAATGGAACAATGGGAAGCACAAAAATCATTCAAACAAGGAAAAGAAACAATAACAGTAACCATAAAAGGCAAATCCAAAAAAGCCATAAGTGATTTTCTTAAAAAACACAAATTGTAAACAAAAACACGAAAAAACCAAGACGTACAAAAAATTCAAGTCCTAATTTTGTAAAAGGATTATTTGGAGCGTGTTTATTTTCGCTTTGCCATAATTAAGCACATTTCTGTAGGAAATTTTAGGGCATTGTCTTTTTTGGCAAAATATATTTTTACTTCTTGCATAAGGTTATCTCTATCTTTGTTCTTCAACGAGATAACCCAAGAATAAGTGTTAATTAGAGCTAAAAATTCGTCTCGGCTATACTTTTGAATAAATTTATATTTCTTTATAATAGGTTTAGCAAAAAAGTTACTTTGCATAATTTTGTCTGCTCTATTTTTAGGAATGTTTATCGAAGCAGGAATTTTTGGATAGTTTGGGCAGTTTTTTAAAAATAGTTCTTCCATGCCAAATAATCTTATTGCTTTACAAAGACTAACAACAGGTTCCCAAAATAACGCCAAGTACCCATCTTTTTTAAGAAATCTGTTTGCTTTTTTGTAAACTATTTTTGAATCTAACCAATGTATTGCAGTCCCCATCAAAATTAAATCAAACGAATTTGGAGACGAAACAAACTTCTCAAAAGAGATTCTTTTATAACTGACATTTTTGTGTTTAGAGGATAGTTTTCTGGCTATTTTGAGCATATTTTTACTTATATCAATACCTATTAGCTTAGATCTTGTCTTGGCAAAAGGAATTATTGATTTTCCTGTCCCGCAACCAACATCTAGAACTAAACTATCTTCAGTCATATTTGAGATTTTTATTATATCTTCTATAAGTTTTTTTGGATAATCCTTTCTTCCAACTTGATAAGATGCCCCTACTTTTTTAAAGGATTTTCCTAATTTTCTATCAAATGCCATTAATACACCACAATTTTAAAGTTATTAAAGTTCTCTGTTCAAAAAATGACACCCGACCGTTTATCCTAATTAGTGAAACATAAAGTTAGTCTATCTAAAAATAAATGCTTTGCTATAGCATAACCCAAATATAAACTAATAAAATTTAATATGAAGAGAACCAAGCAAACAAGTCTCGGTTCTTTTATTTAAAACGTTAGCTTATTATATTGTTTCCTAATTGTTTTTGTCACAATGGACAATTCAGTTAAACTAAAATTAATTTCTTTGGCCTGGAAGGGTTTGACTAAGTTTGAAATTGTTAATTTTTTGAAAGAATTACCTGCCGAAGAACTAAAAGAATGTTTTGCTTATTATACAATTGTTTTGGATTTAATTTCACTCTATAAGCAAGGGTCTCCTAAAAGTTTGTTGGAAAAGAATTTAATTGAAGCAGGGTATGATTCTGAAGATATTCACCTAATTTTTTCAAAACAAGAAAACAAAAAAAAGATTATGGGGATTTTTTTCACAATATTTTTTGTTGTGAGTGCAATTGGTTTTTTGTATATATTCTCTCAAAACGCCGGTTTTGGAGATTTGAGTAATTTGTTTACTAATTTTGATCCGTCTCAATTCATTTTTACTGGTACTGAAATTATTATTTCCGGTACTGTTTTCGGCGAGTCCACTAATTTTAGCGATATTGAAATAACTACTTCAAATGCCTCTATTGCAAGCGCAACGAAAAGCGATAATAGTTATGAATTGAAAGTAAATTGTAAAAAAGAATTTACTCTAAATTTTTCTAAAAAAGGTTTTGTGCCACTACACAAAACAATTACCTCTTGTAGCACTCAAGAAATAGATATTGTAATGACAAAAATGAGCGAATTTAAAGAACTTGATTTGAACGGAAAAAATACTATTTCAAACAAAGGAGTAAAACTAGATGTTAACGGAAGTGATTTAGTAATCCTTGGAACAAACACAGCCCCAAAGAAAGCAAATCTTTCAGTTACAGGATTCAATCCAAACACCCAAGGCGATATGCAATACTTTCCCGGAGAACTAGAAGGAATTGATGAAAACGGATCAATAACGGGTCTTGAGTCTTATGGTTTTGCAAAAATAATTGCAGAAGATGAAAAAGGAAACCAACTTGATTTCAAAGAAGGCAAAAGTTCAAAAGTTAGTTTCAAAATAGATCCTGCACAACAATCAAATTCACCCAACGAAATGCCTCTGTGGTATTTTGATGAAACAAAAGGAACATGGATAGAAGAAGGAATGGCAAAAAAAGTTTGCACAAGTGGAATCTGCGAATATGTCGGAGAAATAACAAAAGTAAGATCCTGGCACAACTTAGACATGGGAGTAACAATTAATCAAGTTGATATTAATGGAAAACCAAAAGATCCTTGTGAAGAAAAATTAGATAAGTTAAAAAAATCTGATTGGTGGAAAAAGTTAAAAGCTGCTGAAGATAAAGCTAGAAAGTTAGGCAAATTAGATATTAAATCTGAATCAATAGGGGTTTATGAGGGGTCAATGAATACAGGTTATCCTAATTGGAGTGACGTAAGTAATGCTTTAGATTCTTATAAGATTAACAAAAGAGAAGGAAATTATTCTGAAGCAACCGTATATGGAACATTAATGTTCTTATTTGGCTTAAGAAACGTATTATTCGCCCCTGGCGCAACTAGAGGACCATCAACATGGAATTTAGGGGCAGATAACCCCTATCTAAATTTAATGAATCCTGCGGGAAGAAATGTTGATTTGGGGAATGGGCCAATAGATATGGGACATGCAATGTTAGGTTTTTTGAATCCTTATGCAGGGTTACAAAGCTTAACAGACTTTGGTGACGCTTTAATAACTTGGTCTTCAAGTCAGGCAAATAAACCGGATCTTAGGGGAAATGCATTGTCTCAAGACATTGCCAACACTTTACCATTTTACTTAAATGATAGAAAGGGGCAAGAAACATCTTTAACTGATTTTTTTGACTGGTTTTATGATTGTGATCGTGTAAATAAGCCCGAATATTACTTCCCTATTTACACAGGTTTATTTGCATTTTCAGGAGAAAATGATGGCTTCTCACAAACAAACGGAGTTAGCTCTTTTGATGGAGGACTATTTTTGCACCTTGGTAAAAATGTTTATTTATCCACTACAAAGAATTTTTCAAATAGTTATTCTAATCCAGGAGTATTTATTTTTACTAATTTTGCTTATCCCAAAGGAAATAAATTATTTTTAGTTACAGCTAACGGGGAAATTGATTTGAATCGAAGTATCCCTCAAAATGAATTTTCTTTAGATTATAATTGGGGAAAAGAGTTTTACACAAAAAATGAAGCCACATTTTTGCTTGACAAAATCGATTTTTATCCCATTGATTTTAACGAGTTTAATTTCGGTTTAAGTGAAGAAGATTTAGCAAAAATTGATTTCGGGGCCAGAACACTTTATTACACTTACGAAAATTCAAAATTAAGCAAAGTGACTAGTGAAGACTTTGAAAAAAAGTATTTATATGAAAATGAAAATTTATCGAAAATAATTTATTCAAGAACAAATAAACCTATTTTTGAATACAATTTTCATTATAAAGACAATAAATTATTAGCAATTTCATTTAGTGACTATGATAACTCAATTATTTCAAGTAAATTTAATTGGGGCAAAAACAAATTAAAAATTGATTCAAGTACTTACCACCAAACTATTGAAATTGATTCTCAAGGAAAAGTAATTTCCACCAACGAATTTAATTTCTCCTATACAAACCAAATGCAAATTGAACTCAAAAATTATTCAAAATTAGTTACTCCTTGGAATAATTATGCTTACCAAATAAAAACGCAAGCAATTTCTTCGTACCCTATTAAATACGAGAATTTTGATAAATTATTTAGAGCAAGTTACATTAACATTTCTCCAGAATTAAGATTATCCATTAAAAAAATGGTATCTAACCCAGTTCCTCTTTCAAATGGATCTTCTAATGGACTTACTTCAAAGCAAATTGAATTCGATGAATTTTCGTTAAAAAATTGTGATTTCTGGATAAATCCATCTGACATCGCTGAATGTATAATTGATTTGGATAACACCTATACTTTGCCTGAAGAAGAAGCACTAACATTTGTTTCTAGTTTGAATCATAGCGCCGCAAATAAGTCCATAATTTATACTAAATTAGCTGAACACTATTTAGACTTAGTAACTTGTTACCCCATTTTCAAAAATGATATTTACTCAGCTATTTCTTGTATCAAGTTGGTTGATGATGTTAAAATTACTTTTCCTCAGCAAAACATCTCTAATATTCTTAATAAGAATTTGAAGGATTCTGAGTTGTCTTTTGTTTTGAGAAATCTTGCTTCTTATTATGCTGATACTAACTATTGTGACCCTATCCCTATTGAGGATTTGAGAAACGCTTGTTTTAATAAAACTCCTACTGAAACAGAGCTTGAAACTAATGAAATTAACGATCTTATCGAAGAAATGACTAAAATTAATACTATTAATTGTAAATTTGATGAGAAATATTCTAGCCCATTGAAAGATAGTGAGGGTAATTATTGGATTAAAGAAATTAGCGAAAATAGTGTTTATTCAAACAAAATAGCTGGAAATGTTAGCGAGTGCAATGGGTCTACTCAAATGGAATCAGATGATAAAGGAAATATTACTCCTTGTCTTTCAAGTACTACAAAAAACGATGGGTGCATCCTATCAACACAAAAAGTATACTTACTGAGTTCGTCTAAAGAGAATTATACTATCCAAAATAAGTATGAAGATATTTACAAGCAAAACGAAGTTGATTTTATTGATCTTAATGGAAACATTTGGTTCGCAATAGATGAAGGTGGATTCCCTGAATATCTTAAACTAACTCCGCAAGGAGAATTTACAACGAAACAAGATGTTTTCGATAAAGAAGATAAAGCTAGCAAAAGTACAGCAAAAATATTCAAAACAAAACCCTCAAAAGATGTTTACTTTGTAGTGTTAGATAAGCCTTTGCACAACGTGTTTATTGAAAGAGATAGCTATACTCGAGTTAATGAATGTTATGGAGCAACAGGTCTAAAAAATAGTAGTTCTGGAGATGCTTATATGTTTGGACAAAGCCATTGGAGTGTATCTTTTGGGTACGGAACTGCTATTATTGGAAAAGATTTTAACGGAACAACTTCAACAAAAATAAAAAGTAAAACTTTTTGTGATTCACAATTAACTTTTATCCCATTTACGGGCGATATGTATGAAGGTTATGCTGAAATCGTGGGCTCAAACTTTACTGCTAATACTAACTTTTTTGGAGCCGATAAATACAACAATCTTTTAGTACTAACAAACAAAAATGATTTATTAGAATATTATAAAGATACAAACGATATTGAATTCCCTTCAGCAATAGAAACAATAAACTAAGCTTTAGTTAACCTCTTTTTTCAATTAATCAACAACCCATTCTTGCATTGAATGGATCATAACTATTCAGCAATCGTATTTGTTTGGCTTTATTCTTTGGAGGATTAGTTTTATTCTTCTGTCGTAGTCGTGGAAGTTTTTGTTTTCTTGTTGAACCATTTTCAATGCACCTTTTTTCCTTAAACGAATTCTCCGCTTTCGTTCTTTTTAAGGTAAATTGAGTTCATTGTTCGCTTACAACTTAATAGCCGCACGCGGAGAGAGGGAGTCGAACCCCCGCTCCCTTTCGGGATCTCGGTCTCAAGCCGAGTGCATTTGGCCTCTCTGCCATCTCCGCAGAAATATTGACTTTGAGAGTCTTTATAAAGTTTTTTGTAAGAGATTAAACAAAATTTGTTCAAACAAAAACGGTTCGTTGTTTGACGATTTTTGAATTAAATTAATATACTCTCAAAAAGGAGGGTTTTTTATTGGCTTTTGAACAATTGATTTGTATGAATAAGTTAGAGTTTTCAGCTGTTGTTTTGAAAGGAGAAGTTGCTTTTGTAGCTACTTGTCCTGAGCTTGGTGTTGCGAGCCAAGGAAAAACAGAAAAAGAAGCCCTAAAGAACCTAAAAGAAGCTGTTGAGTTATATCTTGAAGATGAAGATATACAAAAAATGATAAAAACCGGTTCAATAAGAAAAGCAAAAGTTTGTTCACTAGCCATCAATTGTTGATGGTTTTAGAAATGAAGCTTCCTGTTTTATCAGCAAAAGAACTAATTCAATTTCTTTCAAAAAAAGGATTTATTATAACGAGGCAAAAAGGAAGCCACTTAATAATGAAAAAAATTATTGAAAGCAAGGTTCTTGTGACAGTGGTTCCTTTGCATGACAAAATTGATAACGGAACTTTACTGGCGATAATGAAACAAACAGAAACAAAAAGAGAAGAAATTGAAGAATATTTTAAATAAACTCAAGACGAAAAAAACAATTAAGGAGAAACACTTAAATTTACTCTTTTTGAAACATCAAAACCCATTGGGACATCTAATTTTGCTGAAACAAACCACTTTATATTATTGTTCATCATATTTAACCCAAAATTTAGTACAGTGTTAAGTGCTCCTTCGCCAGCCCCTTGTTTTTGCAAAATATTTGTTGGGACAACGAAACTAAAAGGGTAAGATTTAGATTCACCCGGGCCATATTCTCGTTCAGAATCAAGTTTTGTTGATTGGGTGTATAACTTTGTTGTGCTAGAGTTTTTGCTGGTTGATTTTCTTTCCGCCCAAAACTCAACTATAATTCCGCGAGCTTTTACAGAACTTTTCATTTTTAGAGAAACTGTTCCATTAAAAGTATCTCCTTGCTTTAGAACCACTTTATCTATTGCAAGTTCTATTTGACCAGCACCTAAACCAAGAATTGCCATAACTTAACAACATTATTCAAGTATTTAATTGTTTTGAAAACCCAAAATTAATGTTTTTTTGAAACAAAAAAATTAGTAAAACCAAAACTTGAAATTAAATAATCAAGGTTTTTCAAGAACAATTATGCTTTCATTTACTGAGCCGATTCGTTGTGTACGAAAGCTCATGCAACTAATCTTCCGGGCAACTATTTTCTCAACTAACTCAAACCCAATTTCTTTTGCGTCTTTAATTAAAATGTCATCAGATTCAATTACTCGATCAGGTAAGCAACCGCCTGCAACAATAATGAATGCTTTTCCTTTAGGTTTTAGTGCGGTAAACATATTGAGCATTACTTTTTTCATATCATCAAAGTAAGCTACAGCTATTGAAGGTAAGCCGTCGCGCGGTTCAACATTAGGTGCATCAGAAACATATGCACGCAAACGAGTTTCTTGTTCCTCAAAAAATAATCCTAACTCCATTTTGTAAACTGAAGTGTATTCTATCTTGTTCAAATAAGGAGGAGAAGTAATTATTGCGCCTACAGAATTTGGCTCGGGGCAATAAAGACGCGCATCTTCTTGAACAATTAGCGGTTCGGGTCCGGCGTAATGTGTTCGCTCTAAATCAATAATCATTTTTTTTATCTTGCCCAAAAATAATTTCTTTACTGACATGAAGCGCTTTTTTATTTTACGAAGAGAGCCTCCGGTTTTCATTACGTTCGCTACGCGCCCCGTAGTATCCACTAAAGCTAATAAAAACAGGTCTTGGGTTCTTTCGTCAGAAATTTTTTTTATTTCCTGAAAATAAAAATAAATATCATCTAAATTCTCTGCGCGGAAAAGTTCACGAATCTTTTTGTTAGGGAACTTTCCAACCATTTGTGGTTTTAGTAAAGCAAATTCATCAAGAGCTTTTTTTAGTAAATCAATGTCATAATTTCTTGTTTTTGCGCGCGAAGCAAGAACTGTCAAGGGACTAACATCAGTCCCAATACTTTCAAGACCTATTTCTTTTGCTGCAAGCAGCGTAGTCCCCACTCCTCCAAAAGGATCAAATATTGGTCCTTCTAAATTGTAATCTTTAACAAGCCACAATACAAGTTCGCGGGCATAACCCTCTTTGTAATAAAACCAGTTATGAATTGGCTCTGTCTTATTTGGGACAAACGTAACCAATTCATACAAATTCGGAGGAATCATAATATCAACAATGTTCTGTTCGCTTTAGTTAATTAATAAAAAAGCAGAGTTATAAATGTTTATTTCTTTGTTATTTTAGCAAATCTTGTTTTTTGAGGCATTTTGGATTTTTTTGGAGTTGTTTTGAAATGATTGAAGTTGAAGTTAAAGTTCTTTTAGGGGAAAAAGAAAAAGCAGAAGAGTTAAAGAAAAAACTAGGAAATTCTACTAAAGGGTCAAAACAATGGAATCATTATTTTAATATCACTTCAAAAGACAAGTTAAGAACTGTCCTTGAACCAGTAATAAAAGAAAAAAGTATTTTTGACAACGTGCTTGAAAGCAACGATATTTCTCTAAGAAGCAGAGATAATGAAAAGCAAGTTATTTTGGTTTTCAAAGCTTCGATTGATGATTCTACAAGCGCAAACGGAAGGGCTAGAATTGAGCTTGAACAAGAAATGAATATGCCGCTTAAAGAACTTGACGAGTTACTGCTTTCTGCTGGCTGCACTTACCAAGCAAAGTGGTCAAGAGAACGAGAAGAGTTCGAAAAGGAAGGAGTCACTGTAACTATTGACAAAAATGCAGGGTATGGTTATTTGGCTGAATTTGAAATAATGGTTGATTCGCCAGAAAAAGCAACAGAAGCAAAAGAAAAGATTTATTCTTTACTAAAAGGCCTTAACCTAGAAGAACTTGATTCACAAAGACTTGCAAGGATGTTTGATTATTATAACAAAAATTGGGAAAAATATTACGGAACAGAAAAAACTTTTACTATTGAATAAACCCTAAATTATAACTAAATCGCACTTAAATGCACCTAACTTAAATTGCACCCAACTCGCCCAAAATCAAATCCAAATTAAGCAATAATTGAATAAACATTATCGTGTTTTTCTCGCGCAAGGCGTCTTACTCCTGAATCGCGAGCATTTTTAGAAATAAGAGAGAGCGTACTTAGAGCATAACTTTTTTCCAAAAGAAGCAATGCGTCAGTTGTTTTAGGACTCGCAGAAGAAGTTAGGCACAAAGTAGACAATCTTAACAATTCTTTTTCGGAAGCAGGAGTTTTTTTTGGCAAAATAAAAGATTTTTCAACTTTTGGAGGTAGTCTAACAGGTTTCATATTGATACTGCGCTGGCAAAGTATATAAGCTAACAAAAGAGACAAGAAAAAAAAATTCAACCAAGAAAGCAAAATTAAACCAAAAAAATGAATTAAGCCAAATAATAATATAAAAAAGAAGTTTAAAAACAAGAAAAACAAAAAAAGAAAATCAAAAAAAGCAAGAAAAGAAATAACTAAACAAGAAATTGAAAAGAAAGCAATTAAATAAATTATAAAAATAAGAGACAAGCCAGGGAACCTCTAAATCAGCTTAACAAATTTTTTAAAAATCAGTTCAACTAATCCATCCATTGAAGGCAATAAGGTATGACTCGTCTCCTTTAACTCCCAACACTGAACTATTTTTCACTAAAACTCTTTAAATACTTATCTTGTTAGCAACAATTTATGGACAAACCCCAAAGCACTGACAAAGTTGCAGGCAAAATTACAGACAAAATTGTTTTTACAAAACAAACAGCTACTTTTTTGTTAAAAGAAGCGCTAAGGGCACGAGAAACAATCGAGGCTTCGCTAAATTTAGGGAAAAGCAAGACAAAGATAGTGGTTAGGAACGGTTTTTTTGAGGTTTTAGGCCAAAGGGTTGAAATTAGAAAGCTTGAAAGACTAAAAGAGAACACAATTTACACTATTGAAGAAGAAAAAGTACTTGCGGTTGAGCTATTTTCCGAAAAAACAAATTTATATTACAAATTAAGACCAACAAAGGATTGGCCCACATTAATGCTGTCAAGCGTTCCAATGCACAGATTTGTTAGTGCAAGTCCAAAAGAAAGCGCGACAAGAATGGTTGAGTTAATAAAACCAGTAAAAGGAAAAGTGCTTGATACTTGCGGCGGTTTAGGTTATACTGCAATTATTTCAGCTAATAGCGGGGCGGGGAAAGTCATTTGTTACGAAATTGATGAAAGTGTTTTAGAAATGGCAAAGTACAATCCTTACTCAAAAGAGCTTTTTGAAAACGAGAAAATAGAGCTAAGACATGAAAGTGTTTTGGAAGGAATAAAAAATTTGCCAAATGAAAGTTTTGATAGAATTATTCATGACCCTCCAACAATGAGTTTTGCAAAAGAACTATACCAAAAAGAATTCTATGACGAATTGTTTAGAGTGCTAAAAAAAGGAGGAAAATTATATCACTACGCCCCTAATCCAAAAAAAACCAAGGGGGCTGAGTTTTGGAAAACAATTATAAAAATATTAACTAAGTCAGGCTTTGCAAATGCGGATTACGTTAAAACCGCTTCAGGGATAACTGCTCAAAAACTTTGACCAAAACAACCTTTTTTTGCCTGTGGGCAGAAAAAGTATTTAAACACTTAAAGCCTCTTATTTAGCGATACTTAATAACAATTAACTAAGGTGTTTTTTTGGCTGAAGACGAATCTATTTACAAAAACGAGGACCGCGATATGTTTGAGGAAGTCTTTGGCGAAGACGAAGAAAAAAAACAAGCAAAAGAAAAGCTAAGAAAACATATCGAGGAAATGAAAAACCAAAAACAAAAAGCCACAAAAACAGAGGAAAAAGAAAATAAAGATAGCGCTAGTGATGAAGATGATGACGGGGACGAAGTTGAGGAAGAAGAAAACGCAAATGTTGAACCAGAAATTTTTGGAGAAGTAAAAGAAAAAGAAGAGAAAGAATTCAAAACAATGGAAGATACTTTAACTGATCAGGATAATGGAATGGCTGGCGTAGTAAAAAAGGATGAAGAAGATATTGTTGGAGAAGGATTAGAAAAATCAATTGCAAGTGTTAACACTAAGGACTCAAAAAGAGACAACTCAGAAAAAAACGGAAAAAATAACGAACAAAAAAGGCCAACTACAGGAAAACTTGATCTTAAAGTTAGTGTTGATGAAGAAGAGGAAGAAGGAAATGTTGGAATTGAACACCCTATTGAGAGAAGTATAATAAAAACTGTTATAAAAAATAAAGCAATTAAAGCAGTGGAAAAACCGCAAACTCCTAGCGAAGAGGATATCGAAAACGATGACGAAATGGCTGATTATTTATTTAAAGAACACGGCACAAAAGAAGAAGATATTCTCCCTGAAGAAGAAAAAGAAAATGTAGAAAAAATTGATGAAGAAAAAATCGCTAAAGTGAATTCTGATATTGATGAATTAAGACAAAAAGAAGAAGAACCAATTATTGAAAATGATTCTAGCACGCAGGACATAAATGCGCAAGACATAAAACCAAAACTTGACTTTTTAATGAGCGAAGAAGGACACGCATATATTGGGAGAAAAAAAAGTGTTTTAGCAAAGTACGGAGAAGAAGCAGGTTTGTTTGTTGGAAGAGTTTATGAAAAAGAAATGGAAGGAAAAGATGTTTATTTAGACGGATTAAATCCACACGTTGTTTTTGTTTGCGGAGCAAGAGGAAGCGGAAAATCCTATGTGTTAGGAGTTATCGCTGAAGAAATGGCGATGAAAAACAAAAATGTTGGAATAGTTGTTGTTGACCCAATTGGTGTGTTTTGGTCAATGAAGCACCCAAACAAAGAAGAAAAAGAAATTGAATTGTTAACAAAATGGGACTTGATGCCAAAAGGACTTGACAACATTAATGTGTTTATTCCTGTAGGGATGAAAGGAAGCGTTCCAAAGAGTACTTATGATGCTGTCTTCTCAATCCAACCAGCTCTACTAACTGCAGAAGATTGGTGCTTGACTTTTGGAATTGAAAGATTTTCTCCAACAGGATTGTTAATGGAAAAAGGAATCGCTAAAGCAAAATCAGGTTATGTCACAATAGAAGGAAAACATATTAGAGGAAAAGAGAACACTTTTAGTTTGGAAGATTTAAGAGCTTGTTTTGAATTTGATTCAGAACTAAATGACCGCGATAAAGGATACAAAGCTGATTCTATAAGAGCACTTGTGAGCAGATTTGATGCCGCAAAGCACTGGGGAATTTTTGACGAAAAAGGAACTCCACTAAGTCAATTAAGCAGAGCAGGACAAATGACCATACTTGACACTAGTTTTTTGGAAGATAATGTTAGTGCACTTGTTATAGGAATTATTGCAAGAAGAATTCTGTCCGCAAGAAAATTAAGCACTAGAAGAGAAGCGGCTGGAAAATTCGCTGAAACAAATATGGAGGATTTAATTGAATTAAATGTCCCTCCAACTTGGCTATTTATTGATGAAGCGCACACATTAATTCCAGGAGGAAATCAAAAAACTCCTGCAAGTAGTGCTCTAGTTGAATATGTAAAGCAAGGAAGACGACCTGGTTGTTCACTTGTTTTTGCAACACAGCAACCAAGTGCTATTGATACAAAAGTTTTGAGCCAACTAGATGTAATAATGGCGCACAAACTTGTTTTTGACGATGATATTAAATCAATCCACAAAAGAACTCCTGCAATTATCCCGCACCAATACAAAAAACCAAATTTTATCAAAACAATGCCTGTTGGAATTGCTCTTACAGGAGACAGACAGGAAACAACTACGAGAGCATTCATAATGAATATTAGGCCAAGAATGAGCCAACACGAAGGAAGAGATGCGGAAACTACAGAAACAAAACAAGAACTTGAACAAGACCAAGTAGAAATACTTGCGGTTAACATTACGCTAAGACAATTAGAAAAAGATCCAAAAATCGCTATTGAGACTTTAGAACAAACACTTGACACACTAAAAAACACTTACAAGAAAAGTGTTGATTTAAAAAGTATTTTAAGCGCGCTTGAGAAGAAAGGAATTATTGTTGATGAAACTTATTTGTGGGCGCCTGGCGCAAAAGAAGAGGAAGAACAAGAAAACGAAACCCAAGAAGAACAAATTGTGAGGATAGAAAAAGAAAACAATGAGGAAAAAGAAGAAAAAGAAATTGAATTTGAGCAAAGCGTTGAACTAACCGCATTACAATCAGGAATTGATGAAACGGAAGCAAGAAAGCTTCTTGCAGTGCACAGACAAAGAAAAAAACTTGGTCTTTTTGGGGAAGAAGAAATACTTGACAGATTGAGCATGAAATATGGGCTGATTTACAAAGTAAGATACAATTATTTTACTCAAAAAGAAGCTTACCAACAAGGAGAAGCCTTCATTAATTCTATAACAGGCGAATTCATTCATGATGCTAACGGAAAAATTGTTGAAAGTAAAGGACTAAGAACAATTAGTGAGTTAACTGAAACGGAAGCAACCGCTTTTGGATTATTATTTAAGAAAAGAAGCTTAAGCGAATTAGCTAAGTTAATGAAAATGGAAGAGGGAAATGCTTCAAGGATAGTTGATGCATTAGGAAAGAAAGAACTTATTGGGGTAGAGAAAACAAATGAAATCGAATTATACAAAGTAATTGTTAAACACGATTTGCCTACAAGCCCATTACACCAAATACTTTCAAGCATAGGAAAAAGACACATTACTGAAGTAGAAGGAATTTCTGTTGTACCGCCCGAACTCCAAGAAAGAGACATTCCAGAAACACTAAACAAATTATGGGGCAATGTTGTTGTAAAAGAAGTAACTCACTTATTTTTGCCTGTCTGGGAAGGAATATTAAAGAAAAAGACCGGAGAAGAAAGAACAATACTAATTGAAGCACTTAATGGGAAAAAAATAAAATAGCTCAAATAATCATTCAAATTAATTTATTGTGCCTAAATCAAAAGCCAAGAAAAGATTTATATTAAACAAAAAGCTCTGTTATTCAGGTGATGAAATGAATTTGCTTAAAAAAAATATCAGCACTACTGAGAGATTAGTTAGAGCTATTCTAGGAGTAATTTTTTTAGCTTCAACAACACAAGTGCAAGGAACACTAATGTACTTGGCGGCAATAGTTGGAATAATTTTACTACTAACTGCAGCTCTTGGAACATGCCCGGCGTACAATGTTTTAGGAATTAAAACGAATAGTACCGCGCCTGAGAAAAAAGAAATAGCAAGCAATAAAAAAACAACAAAGAAGAAAAGAAAGTAAAAAGAAATTGATTAATCAAATAGTTTAATCCAAAAATTGCTTGGATTTACTAATTTGATTTTATCACTTATTTGCTATCCTGTTGCTTATCTAAAGGCAAGAGAGTTGCTGAAGGTGAGTTTGAGCTTTGTTGGCTTTGGGATAGCAAAATTACTTTTGCATTATCAGGCGTTTTTAGTTGCGCAAAGGAGCTTATTGTTTTACTTGTCCCGTAACAAATTATTTTCCCGCTGAACAAAATTGATTTTATTCCAGGCATGTAAATTGTTGCCTTAGCAGAAGGATTTGACAAAATCAACTGCAAAAGTAACTGAATTGATTCTTTTTCAACAATTAAAGAGTTTTGTTTTTTCCAATGTTCTGGAACCTTAAGCAGTAAGTCCTCATCTTTTGTTTCAACAACTAATTTTTGATCCCCGCAAAAAGCAACTGTTTTTGAAATAAAATCCTTATCAAAAACCATTTCAATTGAATCATTAAAATCAAGTTCTCTTAGTTTTTCTGATTGTTGTTTTAAAAGTAAACTCATTTTTTTCAAGTAACGACGCCTATCGGACATTTTTTTTCTAAGGTTCTCTATGTCATTTATTGTAAAGGTAGAGTTCTGTTTTGCATTATTCAATAAATCCGAGCTGGCAGAGCTTCTCTGATACAAAACAGCAAGCAATTGCACAATATCTGAGTAATTAGGAAAAGATTTTTTCATTTCTTCATTAAGCCGCATTATTAATTTGTCTTTCATTTCAATACTAATTGAAGCTGAGCCTTTATCTGTTACAAATAATTTGTTATTTTCTTTTTTTAACAAGCCAAACGAAGTCATATCTTTTATTACGCGGTTTAAAGCTGAATTAGCAGAAGAAGGGTTCTTGTAGCGGGAAGATATTCTTGCAAGAAGATCATTATAATCAATCCCGGGGGATTGCTTTATCATTAATAAAACAGAGTTTCTTAATGTCATAGAGAAAATATAAGAAAAGTTGTTAAAAAGAATATGCTCCTCAAGTTCTTAACAAAGAAACTAAAAAAAGCTTTTTATTTAATAAAAGAACTATTGTTGTGCTACTTTTTTCATTCTTTTTCCAAGAGAATAAGGGATTTTTGCCTTACAGATAGTACATTCAGCAATAAATGAGGGCTTCTTGTTCTGCTTTTTTACAAAAACAACATATTTGTAACGACCCATATACCCGTGGGCTGTGTTCTTTTCGTGTCTAAGATTTCCTGCAGCGAGTGTTCTTCCCTTACCTGCTTTAAACTCTTTTAACTTCTGCTTAGTATGCTTTTTACATTTTCTGCAGTATAATTTCTTTTCTTTAGGGAACTTCATAAACTCACCAGATAAGAAAAGTGTTCAAGGAAAGCCTTTAAAAGCTATATCTTAACTTAAAAAATCGACCAAAAAATTTACCAACCGGAAAAACAAAGCCCCCTAACAAAGCCATTTTAGTTATTCTCCCAACCTTTTTTCAGCAAAAAATTGACAAATAAATTGATTAGTTTTTATTTTGAAAGCTTTAAAAAGAAGAAGCTCCTAATATTAACAGTTTTTTTTGAGATAGTGGTGGTTGGATGATATTTAATTCATTAAAAAACAGTGCATTAAAGATTATTTTTTCTCCATGGACTTTACTTATCTTTGCTACAGTATCATTATTTGGTCTGCTAATGGGAAACATTGTTGGATGGGCTGTTGAAAAACCAGTAATTGATTTAATCCTTTATTATGATGCTCTTGCCCAATCAAATTTCTTATTTATTTTACTTACCCAGTACCCACTTGAATTATTTACTATAATTGTTTCAGGAATAGTTGGATTAGTAATTTCAGCAACAGGACTTCTTTCACTTGCAAGGATAGCTAAAGGAGAAAGTATTGTTGATGCAATAAATGAATCTGTTTTGAACTGGAAAAAATCTTTAGGGCTTGCAGTATTTTTTGTAGCCGCAATAATTGTTTTGGTAGGAATCTTTTTTGTATTAAGCGCAATAACTGGATTACTTTCAGGAGTAATTCCAGATAGCAGTTATTTATTTGATGGAATAATATTCCCCCTTGTATTTTTTATTATATTACTTTTTGCAATGGTAAAACTTGGCTTTGTTATCCCTGCTTTTGTAGAAAATGACTTAAGAAAAGCAGTACAAAAAAGTTGGGAATTTACCAACAAAAGATTTTTGGGCGCTTTTTTATTAATGATTATATTAATAGTAATAATTTTTGCATTTGAAATAGTGGGACAAAATATCTCCTTAATGATTGATCCACAATACGAACTGGTCGTTACTTCGGTAGCAGATATTATTTCAACAACCTTCATAGGATTAGCTTTGGCTTACTACTACTTCGCTAAAAAAAGTTAATCTTTGTTTTTATTTTTGTTTAGTTAAGTGATTTGATGACAAGACTGGTTAAGCTTACGATAAAAAATTTTAAGTCTTTTAAAAAGGCAGAAATACCGATAAGTAAGGGATTTACCGCTATTGTAGGAAGCAATGGTTCGGGAAAAAGTAATGTACTTGACGCCTTGCTTTTTGTTCTCGGAATAACCTCGCTTAAAACACTCAGAGCCACAAAGCTAACTGATCTGGTTAATAATAACTGCAAAGAAGGTTATGCAAAAGTTGACATTCTTGTAAAACACAACGAAAAACAGTATGAAATAAGCAGAATGATTGATAGACAGGGCAAAAGTGTTTACAGACTTGACGGAAAAAGAACAACCCTTAATGAAATAAATTCCTTATTGCTTGAACTAGGAATTGACATAACCGGACACAACATTGTAACCCAAGGGGACATAACCAAAATTATTGAAATGTCTCCAATGGAGAGAAGAAACATAATTGACAATATTGCTGGACTAAGCGAATTTGACCAAAAAAAAGAAGAAGCACTAAAAGAACTTGAAAAAGTTGATTCGAGAATAAAAGAAGCAACAATAATTATGAACGAAAGAAACTCGTTCCTCTCTGAGCTTGAAGAAGAAATGAAAGCTGCAAAAGAATTTGCTGACCTTGAAAAAGAAAAAAAGAGAATAAAATCAACTGTTATAGGCAGGGAATTATACAATATCGAAAAAAGAATGACTGAGATACTTACAGAAATTTCTGAACTAGAAAAAACCAAGCAAGGTTCTGATGATAAAGTAACAGAAATGCGAAAAGAGCTTTCTGAATTAAAGACAAAATCCAATGAAATGAATCGGCAAATAATGAAAGAATCTGAATCATTATACACTACAATAGGAAGATCTCTTGAAGAAAAAAAGGGAAAATTAGCGCTCGAAAAAGAAAAAATCTCTTTACAAGAAGACATATTTAACTCTTCAACAAAAAAGCTTGAGGTAAACAAAAAAACTCTTGAAAGCAGCGAAAATCAAAAAGTTGAATTAAAAACAAAAATAAGCGAGACAAAAAATGAAATAAAAGAAATTGAATCTACAATAAGGGCACTTTCAGAAAAGAAAGGATCTTTGGAAAAAGTGGTAAAACAAAAAGATGCTGAAGCAAGAAAATATGAAAATGAAATTGAACAATTTAACAAACAAATTGAGGAAGAAAGAAAAATTCTTTTTGACCTTGAGGTTTTTGCTAAACAATGGGAAAAACAAAAGAACTACAGCACAAAAAGACTAAGCGAAACTGAAGCAGAACTAAAAGAAACTGAAGAAAAAATGAGCAAAATAATAGAAAAAAAGAAAGCAATTGAACAATTAACCAACGGAAAAGATCTTTCCTTAAAGATAGAACAATTAGAGAAAGAATATAGGGCCTTTTCAGAAAAAAGAAATAAGGCAATTGCCCAAATGGATGAAGCAAAAACAGCTGTTGAGGGGTTAAATAAAGCAAACGCAAAGTGCCCTATTTGCGAAGCTGATTTACAAGAACAAAAGAAATCACAAATTATAGGACACAAGTCTTCACACATCACTGAATTAAATAAAGAAGCAACCGCAATAAATCAACAAATGGAAAATCTTCTTGAACAAATCGAAAAAGAAAAAAAGAACTTAATGGAGTCAACAAAATTAAAAGCTGAGTGCGGTGCAGAAAATGAATTAACTCAAAAAAAGAATTCTTTGCTTGATGCAATTAGAAAATTAAAAGAAGAACTTGACCAAAAAGGATTTGACGAAAAAATCTCTGAAAGGAACACTGTTGAAGAAAAAGTAAAAAAACTTGCTGAAGAAAGAGAAAGAATTAGACAAAACCTTGCAGCATTCAGATCGCAAAATATCTTTGAAGAATATTCTTCTCTCAATAGCACTATTGAAGACAATTTGAACCAAAGATCTTTGCTTGAATCAAAAATATCTGATGTTGAAAATGAATTAAACAAAATACTGGCAAAAGAAGAATCCATTTCGAAAGAAAATAAAGAAAATGAAAAAGCATTGAGTGCAGCAGAAAAAGAGATAAATGAAAGAAAGGAAACTGTTACAAAACTCGAAATTGAAGTGGGTGGAAAAGAAGTTGAACTTAAGGAAGCAAAGAAGAAAAGCGCTGCTTTTTTGAGCGAAAAAGAAAAATTAGACAAGCAAATAGAACGAGATGAGAAGGAAATAATTATTGAATCAACTAAGGCAAGAAAAGTAGAACTTAGAATAAATGACTTTAATATAGAAAAAAGCAAAATTGAAGTTAGGGAAAGCGACCTAAAAGAAGAAAGAAAAGGATATGAAAATGAAGAGCAAATAAGCGAAAAAGGAATTGATGAACTAAAGAAAAGACTTGAAATTGTGGAAAAAAAGCTTTTAGAGATAGGAGCGGTTAACCTTAAAGCGGTTGATAATTTTAACGAGCTAAAAAGAGAAGTTGACGATATTCAGCAAAAAGCAGGGAAACTAAATGACGAAAGACTTGCTGTACTTGATATGATTGACAAAATTGAAGTGAAAAGAACAGCTGTTTTTATGGATTGTTTTAATGAAGTCAACAAGAACTTTGTTGAAATGTTTTTTAGTTTCTTTGGCGGAGAAGGAAAATTAACTTTTACTGACCCTGAAAAACCACTAGACAGCGGATTATTAATAGAAGCAAAACACAAAATGAATAGATTGCAAAACATTGATTCGATGAGCGGTGGAGAAAAAACCCTAACCGCGCTAGCTTTCATGTTCGCTATTCAACTATATAGCCCAGCCCCATTCTATGCATTTGATGAAGCTGATGCGGCGCTTGATAAAGAAAATTCCGCAAAAATGGGTAACTTAATAGAAAAAATCGCTGAAAAAAGTCAATTCGTTTCGGTAACCCATAATGATACAATAACAAAAAAAGCTGACCAAATAATTGGTGTTGCTCTTGCAAAAGATGGAAGCTCAGTAATAGGGTTGAAGCTAAAAAACCAGCAAGAAGATTAGACAAAAAAACTAATTAACCTAAATAGGCACCTTAACTCCTTGACTTAATCTAAATTAACTAGTTACTCAACTTGACCTAACTGAACATTAGCTTAATTTAACTTAATTAATTACCTTGACTTAACCAACTTTCTTCTTTTCGCCCGCTCATTTTTTTCCTGCTTTTCCTCTTCACGGGCAAGCTCTTCAGTTCCTTTAACCGGTTCATCTCTAAAAACAGAAAACAACCCGCCGACAAATCCTTGCGATTTTCTTTTTGGCCACTCTCTTCTACTAAAACGCAACTCTTTTTGGTATTCTTTAATTGATAACTTTATTTCTTTTATTTCGTCCCTAACTTCAAGAGATTGTTTTTGGTGATCTTCTGGAATTATAAGACCAGCTTTATAATGGCGATCTAAATCAAGTAATCCTTTCTCTAACGCACGAAGTTTTGCCCTTGACTCATCCAAATTTAGCGATATTTTTTCTCTTTCTTTTCCAGAAGAAACCCGCTTATATTCATCCTCATATTTTTTCTTCATAAAAAAGTACTCGGCCTCAGAAATGTTCTTCCGATTCAGTGCTTTATCTAATCTATTAAGAACAGTGCTGACTTTTTCTGCTCTTGAAAAAGAATTCAAACCGCGCCTTCCTCTTCCTGACTTAAATCCAACTATAACTAATACAACTAAAAGCAAAGAAAATAGGAAAACTAGAACATAAAAGTAGATAGTAATAATATTTGTTTCGCCTTGATTGTAAGTTATGTCAATAATTGGTTCGTTTTGAGAATAATCAAGCAAAGTGGCTGAAGAAAGATAAGACTCAACTTCGTCTGTTGCTAACTCGATTTGGGTTGAAAGATAAGCGAGATCAAAACTTGTTTCCAAATTTACCTGTCTGCTATTGGCTTTGTTTAAAGAGGCATCATACTTTGAGTTCTCTAAAAAGAATATTGAATGATCATAAAATAAGTTTCCAAAAATAGAACTCGCATCAACATTATCTGAGTGAATCTTATTTATCATCAAAACCAGTTCTTCAGCACTTTTGCCTTCAATTTGTTTTTCTGACAAGATAAATGACTCGGCAAAATATGCGTCATAAAGGGCTGCAAAATAAAAATTATTATCTAAAGAAATCACTGCAGCATTGTATCTGCGCTGTGATTCATCAAGAGCATCTGCGGAAACATTAGAATCATCAATTAATCTTTTAACAAGACCAAGTTTTGACTCTACTTTATTCGCAAATTCATCTGAATAATAAGGCTCTTTTTTCCAAGAACTCTTCTTAGCTTCACCAAGAAAGTCACCTGAAACTTCCACCCATAATTGTGCTGAAACAAACTCATAAACTCTTTCAAATAAGTCCCCTTTAACCTCGTCTGTTGAAAGAACTTTTCCGCTAGCATTTTCTTTAGAAACAGCTATTTTTTCCAAAGCGTTTTCGGCGTAAGCCACTCTTTGCTGTGCCGCAATTATCCACTCTACTTTATCTAAAGGAATAAATCCTAATTGATATTTTAGCACAGAGAGTTCTTGTTTTAGCGAAGAAATTTTTGAGCTTAAAATAGTTGAATCTGCTTCAAGGAGAGAAGGATTTTTTGCTATTTCTGCTATGGTTCCTGCAAGAACTTTTGCATTAAAAGAATAATTTGCCGCGGAGTAAAGATAATTTTGATCTAAAAATATTTGTGACATCTCGATATTTCTTTCAGCCACCCCTAATTGAGGATAAAACTCACTTCGCAAAGAATCGTCAAGCAAAGTTGTTTCAAGTTCTTTTTTTGCTTCTTCAATAGAATCTTTAGCGCGGGTAATGTATTCAATAGAAATCTTTTTCATTGGCTCAAGAGCTTTTTTGTATTTAATTGCTTCGGGAATAAAATCAATCACTATTGTTGTTTCTGGAACTTTTATTTCAGAAACATTTGCATAAGCATATTCTAACACATCAACTATTGTTGAAACTTCTACAACTTTCATACCTAGATTTTCTGGAGCATACATAATCAAATTTATTGATTGAACTTTGCCCTCTTCTCTTAT
>Ga0268276_1001549_pt1 | contig 22194 bp, 16 predicted proteins | sample saktaG_4_FD_190145 | JGI IMG/M metagenome (GOLD analysis project Ga0268276, IMG submission 190145) | Saline water microbial communities from Sakinaw Lake, British Columbia, Canada - sak_2010_1_5_45m | ecosystem: Environmental > Aquatic > Non-marine Saline and Alkaline > Saline ... | reverse complement strand
CTGCAAAGGTGATCCATTCTTCGTTGCTGGTGGTCTTCCCCGCCGCCATGGCCTTAAGATCGTGCTCGCGGAAGGAGTCGGCAAGTTCACGGTCTACAAAGTCGTAGTCGGTTTTCCCGGCGATGTCCGCTTCCTTGGCGCCGAAAAAACGCTCGAACATTGTATTGCATGAGAGATAGACACCATCTTTGTCTTTCAGCCAGATCAGGTCAGGGATAGTCTGCACCAGTGTGCGCAGGCGGACTTCACTATTGCGTAGCGCCTCCTCTGCTCGCTTGCGCTCGGTGACATCGAGAATACCCCCGATTAGACCACCGACTGAACCATCCATGTTGGGAAATGTGGCCTTGTGGAAGATCACGTTATGGACAACTCCACCCGCATCTTTTACTGTAGACTCGTAAATCTGTATTCCTGGGTTCTGCAGCAAAGCCAGATCCTTTTCATGATATATATCAGCAAATTCTTTCGGGGTCAGCTCGTAGACCGCTTTGCCAGTAACCTGTTCCTTTTTCTGTCCAAAAAATATCTCGAAAGAACTGTTGCATCCCAGATATCTGCCCTCCGAATCCTTAAAAAAAACAGGCACCGGCAGGGCATCAATCAACCGCTGCTGGAATATGACCGCTTCCTGGAGTTTCCGATTCACCTCCTTGCGCTCGGTGATGTCGCGTATGATCCCCAATGCATGCCAACCATCCTCAAGATGAATAGCGGAAAGAGACAATTCGATGGGGAATTCCCCGCCATTCTTTCTGCAGGCCTGTAGTTCGATGGTCTTGTCCAAAGCCTTGCCTTGACCGGTTTTTTTAAACTTGGAAAATGCGGCATGGTATGCTTCCATGTAACGCTTTGGGGCAAGGAATGGGTGCAAATCCTGACCGATTGCCTCCTTACTCGTGTAGCCAAAGATATGTTCAGCCGCCGGATTCCAGAATGAGATGCAACCCGTGGGGTCCATCATCAATATTGCATCCTGGGCCGAATCAGCAATAGCACGCACCAATGATTCTCCCTTGCCCAGCGTCTCGAGCGAAACCTGCCTTTGGGACTCCGCCCGCTTACGGCCTGATTCAGATTGCTCCAGTTCCCGCATCAGTACCTGCTTTGTCTTGGATTGATCTTTCATAGGGTTTCCCCCAGTTTTTAGATGATCTGTGAGGCTGGATAGTTGACTAATGACGGGCTGTGCCTGATTGAAAACCCTCAGTCAAGACTGGATAAATATCTGTGAGTAAAAGTAAATACCATTCAGGTCATGTTGTCAAATGGAATCGTTGCCAATAAACGCAGATTATCATCTGTATCCTTGAACTTTCGGGCACGAGTTGGGATTGTGGATAACAGGAATATGTTCTTAAACACGGCAGCTGGAAAAAGTGCTTTTATGTCGTTGCGTCTTTTATCCCGTAATCAACAAGCTAAGTTGTAATGTACACATTTCGTTGTTTTGATGTTCCAGGACGGTTTGAGAGTCATTCGGTAGGCGAGTATATCCATAAAAGAATCCGATCGATCCTTGAAAGGATCTTACGAGAAATGAAATTACCAAAAGTAAGAAAAACAGGTCACCCTTACATTCTTCTGTGTGAGAATCCGTGTGAGAAAATCCTTCCAAAATCTGCTAAAATTGACCAAGATTGAAAAAGATGTGAGAAACGGAATATCTTCCATATCAATAAGTTATATTAATTTGAGGAGGTTGTGAAACTCAAGGGTCTTGCCTGAAAATCCGAGTGTCGGCAGTTCAATTCTGCCCTGACCCACCATGATTTCAATAGGTTAGCCATCGTTGGTTAACCTATTTTTATTTTTTTGAGAATCCGAGAGCCAGCTGATCAATTCTGGAATGATAAGGCTATATTAGCTTAGGTCTCTTTTTTCTATGTGAGAATCTGTGTGAGAATTTTTCTGATTCCGTTGAAAATTTCTGTCGTTTGATAGCCATTCGTTCTGAGGTTCGAAATGGTTAAAGCTAAGATCTCCATCACGATGGACGCCGGCATCCTCAGGAAACTTGACGGGATGGTGGAAAGTAAGATTTTCCAGAACCGAAGCGAAGCCACTCAGAAAGCTGTCGATGAAAAACTCTCGCGAATGGTCAAAAACCGCCTGGCCCGCGAGTGCAATAAACTCGATGCCAAGTTTGAAAAGACCCTCGCCGAAGTGGGAATCCTTCTGGAGTCATCCGAATGGCCCGAATACTGAGAGGTAAAATCCTGTGAGCCGATCTGATCCTGTGCGTGGTTATCGCATCAATATAATTTCCACCACCTATCCACGATCTTGATCTTTAAAACAATCGATTATTTATTGTAGTCGATAATTTGGATCGATGCGCCTTTATAGCAGCTTTCTTTCCGTAATGCGCAGGAGTGATCAAAGAAAAAGTGAAATACGCCGGTTATCGCCGCCACCTACAATGTGTGAGTGGTATCGATGTATCAATGCTCAGCCTTTCCGTTTGAAAGGGACATTTTTAAATTTATCTATGATAAATTTTAGAGAATTCTTTTTTAAGATCAGCTCTGAAATCGGGATGTGCAATATTAATGAGGGCTTTTGCCCTTTCCGGTACCGACTTCCCACGCATATCGGCAATTCCATGCTCTGTTACAAAAAAATGAACATCTGTTCGAGTTGTTACTACTGAGGCACCCTCATCTAAATGTGGAACAACCCTGGATATCTTACCCTTAGAGGCTGTTGAGTAGAAGGCCAGTATGGAGCGTCCTCCTTTGGACCAGGCAGCGCCCCGAACAAAGTCTGCCTGCCCCCCCGTACCGCTGTATTGTCTGTATCCGATAGTATCGGAATCTGCCTGGCCGGTTAGATCAACCTGCAGGGTAGAATTAATTGAAACGACATTATCGTTTTTTGCTATTATAGCTGGATTGTTTGTGTAATCGACAGTGTGCATCTCAAGGAATGGGTTATTATGGATATATTTGTAAAGTTTTTCTGTTCCCATAAAAAAGTTTGCAATCATACGTCCGGGATGAAAATTCTTCCGCGCACAGGTAACCACACCCGCATTCACCAAATCCACTACACCATCAGAAAACATTTCCGTATGAATTCCAAGATCTTTCTTATCCTTCAGAAAAGTCAGTACAGAATCTGGAACCGCACCAATGCCTAATTGCAAGCAAGCTCCATCTCCAATCAACTCGGCACAGTAGCCGCCGATGGCTTCATCAATTTTCGTGATCTTGGCAGGTTGCAGAACGATTGGTTTTGAATTGGATTCAACAATATGATCAATCTTGGAAACATGGATGAATGAATCTCCTAATGTTCTTGGCATATTAGGGGTTATCTCGGCAACAACAATTCTTGAACTTTCAGCGGCTGGTTTCGTATAATCCACTGAGATACCAAAAGAACAGTATCCATGCTCATCAGGTGGAGATAACATACAGAGCGTCACGTCAACAGGCAGGATTTTGTCGACAAATAAGCGGGGAATTTGGCTGAAGTGTGATGGGGTAAACACAGCTCTGCCTTCATGAATAGCCTTCCTTGTTGAGCCACCTGCAAAGAGTGAGTTGTGTATAAAATGGGACGAGTTTTCCGGGAGACAATACTCCGAACCACCCATTGAAACCATGTGCACAATTTCAACGTTCTGGTACGCCTCCTTATTGGCAACCATCGCCTTAACTAAAACCTGTGGTTCACCAGAAGCATGACCGAGAACAACTCTATCTCCTGACTTGATATACCGAACTGCTTCTTCTGCAGAGGTAAGCTTCTTCTTGTAGATTTCCTTCCAGTCCATCTTAATACCTCCTGTTTTCGTTAACTAATAAGCTCCGCAATGTCTAACTGTTGACATGTGTCATTGTGCTCAATTGAAGTTGACTACGTATATGTATCGGAGACCTAAGAGGAAACAAAGGATTCAGGGGAGAACCCTTGTGATCTTTGTATTGGTTTCCCCCTGAATCCTATTTCGAAGATACATGCGATATTCCAATCCCACGCATCAACAAGCTCAATCAGATTGTTCGTTTTCTTTAAAGTCATTTTTACAGGGATCTGGTATCCCCTCCCCCAAATCAAGTTGGTTTATTAATTCAGCCTACCTTAATCACATACTAATCGTAATATTTTGGAGCCTGCTTGAATTTTTTCCAGGCTTCCGGATCGTGTCCCGTAACGATCTGCGCACCATAAAGATCTCTCAGGATCTTCATTATTTCGACCGATTTGACGGCTTCCCCGAAATTCCATGCGAGACCGGATAACACATTGTTGTTCAAGTTCTCCATTGTATAGCAAGAATCCGAGGCAAAAAACATGGGACCCGTTTTCGGCAGATTCACAAGAATGGATTGATGTCCCGGTGTGTGGCCAGGAGTAAAATAAATGATGAGTTTACCGTCATTGAATAAATCGAATTTATCATCTCTCCAGCCATTCAATATAAGCCAGTCGACCGGCTTATCAAAGTCTTTGCGGATATAAGCAAGCTTCATGAAGTAATCGGGGACATAGGCATAGTGCAACTCATCGCGCTGTACGATGTATTTTGCATTGGGGAAATGGCCCACGCATCCCGCGTGATCGAGATGGAGATGGGATAAAATCACATACTTCACATCTTTGGGTTTATATCCCACTTTCTGAATGGCATTCACGCACCACTGCTCTTCTGTCATGACTGGATCATAGGCGGCCAGGATGTCTCCCCAGTGTTCCTTTTTGTTTTTCACCACTTCCAGGGCGTTCCCGGTATCAAAAAGCACAATGCCTTTCGGATGTTCAATGAGTAAAAAGGGAACCGGGACGTCAAAGGGTTCACCAACACCTAATCCCATCGTAAAATACTGCTTATAACTCTTCAAAACACCCGCTTCGAAAAAATACAGTTTCATTTCTCCTAACCTCCTTTTTTGATATTTTAATCAATAACAGGTTACCCCTCACCTGCCGACTTTCTGAGAACCGGCCGCCTATCCCATAAGCTTATTGGTCAACATAAATTAAAAACCTTATATCTTTTTGCGTTTATGCATGGGTGGGATGGCCGGTCCGTGATCAGCCGGAATCCCGGCGGCAGCATTTTTTTATTTCCTCAATCTGCCTCAGCCGATCGATCAGGGATTGCAGCCCCGCAGTATTTCACGCCCATGATTTTCAGGGTCATTCCGTTTTCCAGCGTGCCATAGACTCCGCCGCTTCTCAGTCTTTGATCCCGGCAATGTTCTTCGCCAGCTTTTTCTTGTAATCGAGATTTCCCTGGCGCGAGATCATGATCCGCTGCGCCTGCGGTGAGCCGGCGCCGTGCATGGATTCGGTCCGGTAGCCCACCGCCGCTGTTCCGAGCGTGATGTTTTCGATCAACCGCAGAACCCGGCAGCGATGCTCCGTCGGAACCGACGCCACCCCCTTGAAATATTTCTCCACGATCTTGCCGATCTCCGGGTGTTTGAGATCCTTCTCCGAGGCCATGGTGACCATCAAGCCGCCGGCGATGTCTTCCGCGAGCCGCGCGATCTCATAGGGAAGCCGGGTCACGTTCTGCTTGCAGACGTTGGCTAGCAGAAGGTCAATGAGGTAGTTCCCCGAGGCGGTGGGGTACCCTTCGGCCGAACAGGCGATCCCGCAGGCATAGAGGGTCTCATTGAGGTGCATCATCTCGATGAGCTTGTCCCTGATGTGAGACGCCCTGGATGCGCCGTTGTAATCGGCCGCCAAGGCCGCCGCGCCGATGAGCACGTCGCCGACGCCCACCTTGCAGCCGCCGTAGCTCTGGCGGTGATATCCGGCGAAGCGCTCCACGAGAGCGCCGCTGAATTCGTACTCTCCGCACATGAAGACGTTCTCCCAGGGAACGAACAGGTTGTCAAAAACCATGAGCGCCTCGTGACCGCCGAATTCCTTGTTTCCCACGTCGATCTGACCGCCCTCGAGCTTCCGGGTGTCGCAGGACTGGCGGCCGTAGATATAGAGGATGCCCTCGGCATCGGCGGGCGCCACAAAGGAGAGGGCGTAATCGCTGTCCTCCTTGGTCATTGTGATGGTCGGCATGACCAGAATCCAGTGGGAATTGAGCGCTCCGGTCTGGTGGGCCTTCGCTCCCCTCACCACGATGCCGTCCTTTCTCTTTTCCACGACGCGCGTGTAGAGGTCCAGGTCGGCCTGCTTTCCCGGCGACAGGTTTCGGTCGCCCTTGGGGTCGGTCATGGCGCCGTCCACGGTCCAATCCTCGTCCTGCATTCTCCGCAGGAACTTCAGGAACCGCTCGTGATATTTCGTGCCGAGCTTCTTGTCCATCTCGAAGGCAACGCTGTCCACGGCGTTGACGGCGTCCATTCCGACGCAGCGCTGAAAACAGGCCCCCGTCTTCTGGCCCATCAGCCGCTGCATCTTCACTTTCTTGACCAGATCGTCCGTGTTCTGGTGGATGTGACAGAACCGGTTTATCTTCTGTCCGGTCAGGTGGGATTTCGCCGTCATCAAATCCTCATGCTGGGGGTCCTGCGCCAGCGCATAGGTCATCTTCACGGAATTCATGGAGGGCCTTATGATGGGGTGATCGACGACATTCTTCACCAGCTCGCCCAGCAGGTAAACCTTGAAATTCATCCTGCGCAGACTCTCTTCATATTGTTCAGGGGTTTTCAGTGCCATGTGACTCCCTCCTTTTCTTGATACGAAATTAAACTCAAAAATCACCCTCACCTGACCTCTCCCATCAAGGGAGAGGAATTAAAAACATCTTCCCTCCCCCCGCGGGAGGGAAAGAAAGGGAGGGGGTATTTATAGTGCTACTTGCCGCCGTTCACGTATGGGTAGTAGCTCTGCACCACGTCCAGTCTTCCCAACTGCCCGCCGCCCAGCCAGATCTGAATGATCTTGCTGTCCCTCAGGTATTTCTCCACGTGGTAATCACGGGCATAGCCGTAGGAGCCCATGAGTTCAATCGCCCTGTTGCAGACCATCTCCGTGACGTCGCAGGCATGCACCTTGGCCGCGCTGGCCCGGGCCAGCAGAAAATCTTCCCCGGGTGTGCCGTATTTTTTTCGACTGTTGAACATGGCCGCCACCATCAGGTAAAAGGCGCGCGCGGACTCCACACCGATGGCCATGTCAGCAATCATGGCCGCCTGCAGGGAATGATTCCGGACGGGCTTCCCGCCATAGGCTCTTGTCTTGGTGAACTCGATGACGGTTTCCAGAACAGCCTGAGCGTTCCCCAGCGAGATGGGCGCACTCGTGAGCCTTCCCCAGCCGACGTTGGCCCTGAAGAGCTGCCAGTCGATGCCCGGCCCCCCGGCGCGGTATTCCTTCGGAACGTGTACGTTGTCAAAGTAGATGGCCGCGTTGACGTCCGTCACCTTCATGCCCATCTTCTCCTCCCGCTTGCCGAAGGAAAGACCGGGGGTATCCTTCGGGACGTAGATGAGCGCAAAGCCCTGTTCTTTCAAATTCGGATCGGTCGTGCAGACGACGCAATAGAGATCGGCGATGCTGGCGCCGCTGGGCCACATCTTTTCGCCGTTGATGACCCACTCGTCTCCCTCAAGTTTGGCCCGGGTTCGCACCGTCAGGGCGTGCTCCGCGGCATCCTCGATATTGCAGCCGCCCGCCGGTTCGGTGATGGCCATGCAGCCGCATCGCGGTGTGTCCTCGCAGAACATGGGAATGAACTTGTCCATCAGAAGTGTGTTCCGCGCCCCCATCGCCGCCGCCAGGCACCAGGGGATGATGAGGGTGTGGAGCGACAGGCCGCTGTCTCCCCGCGATATCTCTTCAGAGATGGCGCAGACCGTGGGACCGGAACGGATTCCCAGTCCGCCGTAATCGGAAGAAAAACCCCGCTTCTGGAGGCCGAGCTTGACCAGTCCGTTATAGACCTTATCAAAGACCGCGTAATCCTCATCGAGCTGCATGCGCACCGGCATGACCTCTTTTTCCACGTAATTCCTGACGGTCGTTAAAAAGGCCAGCTCTTCCTCGGATGTGATAAAATCTCCGTACCGTTTCATGAAATTTCCTCCTTCATAGTCATGGGACTGTCACCCTTCGACAAGCTCAGGGTGACATATTTGTATCTCAGAATATCTGGGTGAGTTGTCATAGTGAGCCCGTCGAACTATGAATCACCCTCCTTCCCGGTCAAGTGGTTCCTCATCCCTTGCAGAGGTTCAAAATATCAGCAATTGTGTCTTTCGTATACGCCTTCATTCCCCATACCGCGGCTGTCGCGGAGGCGTTTTCCGCAATTCTTCCGATGTCTCCTTCCGGTATACCGGCCTCCTTCAGCGATGTGGGGCTTCCGATAGCGGAAAACCATCGTTTTAAACGATCAATCCCTTCAACGGCCGCCTTCAGGTCATCGGCTTCTTCGATGCCGAAAACTTCCCTTCCCAGCCGGGCGAATTTCGCGGGGCTTTTGTTCACGGCATAGCTCATCCAGCCGGGGAGCGTGATGCTGAGCCCGGCGCCGTGCGCGACATCATAAAGGGCGCTGAGCGAGTGTTCGATCATGTGGGCGGGGTAACTGACAAATCCCATCCCTGCCGTCGTCAATCCGTTGAAGGCCAGAATCGCCGACCACATGATATTTGCCCTGGCATTGTAATGCCGCGGATCCTTGAGGACGGCCTCCGTGCTTTCCATGACTGTCTTCATCAGTCCCTCCACCATCCGGTCCTGAAGCGGGCTTTCCGGCTCCCGGTTGTTGAAGTACCCCTCCAGCATGTGCGTGATGATGTCCACGGCGCTGAAGGCGCTGTAGGCCGGGGAAAGGGAATACAACACGGTGGGATCGAGGATCGACGTCCGGGGCTGAATGAAGGGTGAGTTGATGGCGAATTTCTGCGCCCCTTCCTCCCGGGTCATCACCGCCCCGGGATTCATCTCCGAAGCGCTGGCGGAGACGGTCACCACCGTCACGACGGGAAGGGCGCCTTTTATTTTTTTCTTGAAGGTGAAAAAATCCCACACATCGTCGCCGGGGTCCGCCTTGACGCCCGCCGCGATGGTTTTCGCCGTGTCCATCACGCTGCCCCCTCCCACGGCAAGCACCGCATCAACATTTTCACTGCGAGCCAGTTCTATTCCCTTCAGCGCGTGGGAAAGAACGGGATTCGACCGGACACCGGGAAACTCCACCACGGAGAGGTTCGCTTCCTTGAGAGACGCGAGTACCTGGTCGTAAATCCCGTTTTTCTTGATGCTTCCCTGGCCATAGACGAGCAGCACTTTCGTACCGAATCGTTTGACCTCGCCTCCTGTCCGGGCAATCATCCCCTGTCCGAAAATGATCCGGGTCGGATTGTCGAATGTGAAATTCTGCATGGCGTCCCTCCTTATGATGGAATATTTATTGAAACCTGAAATCGTTTACACGAATATTTCCTAAAGAAAAGTTTTATCATGCCGGACTCGGAGACTGTGTCGCAATTACCATTTTTGTCATTCCGTGCAAGCGAAGCGCGACACGGAATCCAGTATTTTCATTAAGTTCTGGATGCCGGCTTTCGCCGGCATGACGGTGTTGATAGCACATTCTGCTATTATGACACAGTCTCTTCGCGGGGATGATAACAGGTCCCCTCAGAGCTCGCGGAAAATGGCTGCGCCGAGCTTCTCTTTTTTCGTGGAAAAGATCATGGCGCTCTCCCGCCGGGCCTCCTCCGCCTCCTCAAGAAAGTAGCCGAGAAGCCTCCGTTCCCCGTCGTTGAGAATTCCCGCCCGGCGGTCCGCCGTCATCTTCGCCAGGACAGCGAGGATGCCGAAGAGATAAAGGCTCAGGGTGGTCACGCGCCTGAGGAAATATTCCCGTTCTCCGACTTTTTCCCCGTAGAACAGAAGCCCCAGAAGCAGCATCCTCTTGACCCTTCTCGCGTTGGACTTGGCCAGCCTCACGGCCTCCTTCGAGATCTTGTCGCTGTCTTCCACGGACCAGGGCATCTTCGCGAAGCTCGAGAAGAGGGCCCTTGCAATGAAGGTCCAGCGGCTCAATCCATGGTGCGCGCGCAGCCGCTTCCCCAGCCGGCCGAGAAGGTAAAGCGCGGGGTAGATGGAGTGAATCTCCGTCGTCCCCTCAAAGATCGTGACCACCCGGAAATCACGCACCCGCTTCTCATAGGGCTGGATGGAGAGGTAGCCGGAACCGCCCGCCAGCTGGAGCGCGTCATAGAGGACATCCCAGGCACGCGTTGAGCCGAAAAGCTTGCAGTGGGATGTCTCGATGACCGGATCCTCCTGCTCGCCGGACTCCAGAAGGCCGGCGGTGAAATAGTTCATCGCCGCCGTCACGAATCCATGGACCCGGGCGTTGATCATCTTCTCCTGGATCAGCTGGAAATTCTGGATGGGGACGCCGAACTGGACCCTGGACCGGGCGCGATGCTGCATGTCCTTCAGCGATTGCTCCATGAGCCCCGTGGAAGCGGCGCCCAGCGCGAGCCGTCCGTAATTGAGAACGGCCATGGCAATCTTGAATCCCTCTCCGGGTTTTCCGATCCTGTTTTCGACGGGAACGCGGACATTCTGAAACCGGATGGAGGCCGTGGAGCTGGCCTTGAGGCCCATCTTGGGCATGTCCTTCCCTATTTTCACACCCTCCCATTCGGTTTCCACGATGAAGGCGCCCATGTACCCGGGCTGCTTCGGATCCATTTGGGCGAAGACGGTGAGGCCGCGGGCGTAGTTGGCGTTGGTGATGTACGTCTTCATACCGTTGAGGACATAGTGCGTGCCGTCTTCCGAAAGCTCCGCCGTCGTTTCGATGTGCCTGGCGTCGGAACCCGTCTCGGGTTCCGTGAGGGCGTAGGAAAAAATCATTTCGCCGGAGGCGGCGGGCGGCAGATACCGCTGCTTCTGCTCCTCCGTTCCGAAAAGCTCGATCCCCTTGATGCCGATGAAGAGATGCGCGAGAAAGACGAGGGCGCAGGACATATCCGCAGCGGCGATCTCCTCAACGAACCGGATGTATTCGAGAAGGGTGACGCCCAGGCCGCCGTAGGTTCTGGAAACGGAGATCCCGAAAAAACCCGCCTTCCCCATCTCCCGGAGCATCTCCTCGGGGATCCGGCCTTCCTCTTCAATTTTCTGGACAGGATAATTTTTGAGAAGGTTCCGGTATGCCTGCATGAGGGTCTGCAGGGTTTCGGACTCCGAGGGCATCCGGAAGGAATGAAAGGCGGTCTGATCGAGGACGCCTTCGTATATCTTTTCCATGAAACTGCCCGCAGCCATCATCTCTCTCCCCTCTCTTCCTCCTCAATCCGTTCCATCTCCTCCTGGAGGTTCGTCCACTCTCCGTAAAGTGCTTCGAGGCGCGCCCTGATTTCACCGTATTCCCTGTTCAGGGACCGGGCTGTCTTTTCGTTTTCATAGGTTTTCCCGTCGGCAAGGGCCTCCTCAATTTCTCCTGTCCTCAGCTCGCGGAGAGCGATCTGTTCCTCCAGTTTCTCCACAGATTCTCTCAGGGGCCTCAGCTTCCGGTAAAGCCTCTGCCTTTTCTCGGCGTCTTCGCGTCGCCTCTCTCTATCCAGTTGAAGCGGAGATTTCCGGCGAAGAACTTCTCCCGATGGACCCCGCGGAACATCTACCTCTTTGTCCTTATACCACTTTTCAAGATATTCCTCCACCGTACCCAGGGTGACACGCAGATGCCCCTCGTCAAAATCCAGGACCTTGTCGATCAGGGGTTCGAGAAAATCCCTGTCGTGGGATACGATCATGAAGGCTCCCTCAAAACGCATGAGGGCCTCCTGGAGCACGTCCTTGGACGACATGTCCAGGTGATTCGTGGGCTCGTCGAAGAGGAGCAGGTTCGCGGGAACGAGAAGCATCCTGGCCAGGGCCAGGCGGCTCTTCTCACCTCCCGAGAGAACGGAAACTCTTTTGTATGCGTCATCCCCGATAAAGAGGAAATGCCCCAGGAGCGTCCGCAGGTTCATGCGGTGATCGCCCGTCGCGACACTTTCCAGGGTTTCGAGAACCGTCTTTTCCGGATCCAGCGTATCGGCTTGGTTCTGGGCATAATAGGACGGGGCCGCGTTGTGCCCCGTCTTTCTCGCGCCTTCCTGGAAGGGTTCCAGACCCGCGATGATCCGCGCCAGGGTGGATTTCCCCGAACCGTTCGGACCCATGAGCGCGATACGGTCACCCCGTTCAATCCTGAGAGAGAGGCCGCGGAAGACCGGGCTGCCGTTGTAGGCCTTGGAAACATGATCCAGTTCCAGGAGAACCTTCCCGGCCCGGCCGGGCTGGGGAAATTCGAAGACGATGTCTTTTTCCTCGTCTTCGAGTTCGACCTTTTCCAGCTTTTCCATCATTCTCAGCCGGCTCTGGACCTGACGGGCCTTCGTAGCCTTGTACCGGAACCGCTCCACGAACCGCAGGGTCTCCCTGATCTTTTTCTGCTGATTTTCACGGGCGGAACGCCGGGCCAGAAGGCGGCCGGCTTTTTCCTCCAGATAAAAGGAATAATTGCCCCGGTATTCCGTGACGGTCCCGAGAGAAATTTCGATCGTCCGTCCGGCCAGGTTGTCGAGAAACCGCCGGTCATGGGAAACGAGAATCACGGACCCCTCGTAGGATTGCAGATAGGATTCGAGCCACCGGAGGGAATGGATGTCGAGGTGGTTCGTCGGCTCATCGAGGAGAAGAATCGTGGGCTCTCTTAAAAGGAGCTTGGCCAGTTCGATTCTCATCTGCCAGCCGCCGCTGAACTCCTCAGTCCGCCGCCGGAAATCCCTTTCGCTGAAACCTAGACCGGAAAGGATCTGCCGGATCTTCACCTCAACCGTATACCCTTCCGCGTCTTCGAGGTGGTGATGCATCTTGCCGAGCTCTTCAGCGAGAGATTTCACCTCATCGGAGTCTCCGTTTCCAAGGGCGGAATGTTTCTCAATCTCACGGCTGATCTCTTCGATGCGCCGGTTCACCAGGAGAATGTCCTCCATCGCTGCAGCGGCCTCATCAAGAAGAAGCCTGCCTGAGTGGCGGATGCCGTCCTGCGGAAGATAGCCGACGGTGTTGAAGCTGGATGTCGTTATTTTCCCCGAATCCGGCTCGACCCGGCCCGTGATGATTTTCAGCAACGTGGTCTTTCCGGACCCGTTCGAACCCACCAGGGCGATCCTCTCCCGGTCGCTGATGGTCAGGAAAACATCCTTGAAGAGAACCCGGGAGCCGTACTGCTTCGATATGTTGTGAAGTGAAATCAATGTCTCACCGAGTGATGCCGAAGGTCTGGAAATTCCATCCGCTTATTATCAGAAGAAAACAGCGGGAACAGACATGAGGAGCATGAGCGCGATCAGCGTTATGAGAATCGCTTGAACGACCCCCCGGACAGACACCTTAAACATGACCAGCCCGCCAAGAAGAATCGCCGTAACGAAAATGCCGATCCGGATATAGAAAGGGCGTCCACCCAGCCAGGCGGACCATTTCGCGTAGGTCATGGCCAGGAAAAACACGGCGAGTGTCATCAACGCGTAGATGAGGATCCACTTGAGCCATTCGCTAAGGGTCTCAGGGTAATAACCCGGAACACGCAGGATCCCCCGCCAGTCGCAATTCTGACAGCGGAAAGCCATCCGGCCGAAAAGTTTTTGAAACCGCTCATTAAGATTCCGGGAATGGCTGCGCCTGAGTTTGTCGGAATGGCAGTTGGGACAGATCATAAGTAACGGTTTCTAGTTTTAAGTTTTCAGTTTCGATTTTATCGGTGAGTTCAGTGCTTGTGCCGAAGGATCTGTTGTTTTTCCCCTTGAACCCTTGAATCCTCGAACCCTTGACCCCTGTCTTTTCAATTTCTCGCCATGAGATGCTGCACGGCCTTTTCCAGCCCGTCCAGCGTCAGTTCATACATGGGAAAAATCTGACGGACGATGTTGATGGTCGTGGTATAGCGCCAATCGTCCTCCAGAACAGGGTTGAGCCAGACACAGTGCCTGAAGGTCCGGGCCAGAAATTTCAGCTTCTCGATGCTCGGGCGGGTGCTTCTCTCCTCAAAGCGGATATAGCCGTCCGCCGCCATGAGTTCGAAGGGGGCCATGCTGGCGTCGCCGACAAAGACCAGCCTCGTTTCCCCGTCCTTGCGGATGAAATCCTCCACGAGTTCCGGGTCCATGCGCCGCGGCGCGTCCGTCCAGACCTTCTCGTAGATGGTGTTGTGAAAGTAGTAAATCTTGAGATCCTTGAACTGGGCCTTGGCATAATTGAAGAGGGTCTGCACGACGTTCACGTAGGGGTCCATGGACCAGCCGCCGTTGTCGATCAGCAGGACCACCTTGAGACGGTCCAGGAGACGGCGGTCGAAGACGATATCGATCTCTCCGGCATTGCGCATGGTCTGGTAAATGGTCTTGTCGATGTTGACCTGGTCTCGGGGACCGGAAGGAACCATGCGGCGCAGCCGCTTGAGGGCCTCACCGATCTGGGCCTGGGTGAGAGGGCCCTCCTGGGAATAATCCTTGTACCGCCGGCTCATGGCGACCTTCACGGCGGACTTGTTGCGCGATACGCCTCCGACCCGCATGCCGCCGGGGTGATGTCCGGAGTGGCCGACGGGCGACGTTCCGCGGGTGCCGATCCAGCGGTTTCCGCCGTGATGGGCCTCCGTCTGCTCCTTCAGGCGATCGAGGAAATACTGGATCAGTTCCTCGGGAGTCATCTTGCTGAGTTTCTCTTCGTCCAGGCCAAGCGTCGCGGCGACCTCCCGCGGGTTCTTCAGCCATTCTTCAAGAAGGGCGTGGGCAAGCTCGCTGAGTTCCCGGTCCCCGGGGTCCTGAAACGCCACGCCTTCAAAGTGATGCGCGAAGACCTGGTCGTAGGTATCGAAGTATCTCTCGCTTTTCACGAGGATGGAGCGAGCGCCCGTGTAGAAATCATCGACCGTGCTGATGATGCCCATGTTCAGGGCCTTCTGCAGCCGCAAAAAGGATGTGGGCGTCACCGGCACACCCCGGTCTCTCAGAGTATAGAAGAATTCGACAAACACGGCGGCACCTCAGTGAACGGTCTGGCCGAACTGTTTGGCGGCGACCTTGAGATCCCCGCTCTTCTTGAAGAGCACGCCCAGATAGGGCACCTGGCCCTTCTGAAGCGATTTCACGTCGAAGTCGGGATCCGCCATGAGGGCGCGGATCCAGTTGATCAGCTCCCGGGTGGCCGGCTTCTTTTCAACGCCCCGGAGGTCCCGGAGCTTGTAAAAAGCGGCGATGCAGGTCTCGGCCAGGGCGTCGCTCATCTTCGGGAAATGGACATCGATGATCCGGCGCATCATGTCCGGTTCCGGGAAAGCGATGTGATGGAAATTGCACCGCCCCAGGAAGGGGTCCGAGAGGTCCTTCTTGGCGTTCGAGGTGATGATGATCACGGGCCTCCGGCGGGCGCTCACGGTCTTGTCGATCTCGATGATATCGAACTGCATCTGATCCAGAACGTCCAGCATGTCGTCCTGGAAATCGGTGTCGGCCTTGTCGATCTCGTCGATGAGGAGAACCGTGCGGGACTCCGCGACAAAGGCCTGCCCGATTTTCCCCATCTTGATGTACTCCTCGATGTTGCTCACGTCGCGCTTCGAATCGCCGAAACGGCTGTCGTTCAGGCGGGTGAGGGTATCGTATTGATAGAGAGCCTCGATGAGCTTCATGCTGGATTTGACGTTCAGAACGATGAGAGGCATTCGGAGGCTCTCGGCAATGGCATGGGCCAGCATGGTCTTGCCCGTTCCCGGTTCCCCCTTGAGAAGAAGCGGCATTTCAAGCGCCATGGTGACATTGACGATCTGGGCCAGTTCATCATCCAGAACATATTTGGTAGCCCCGGAAAACCGGGGGTTGGATGTATCTTTTTTCATGGTCTGAACTCCTTTTCCTGATAGGGACTCGCTATCTGAATTTACGAAAAGTAACTTTTAATCCATTTAATAAAAAATTTCCACCCGAAATTTGCAAGGCGTGACATGTCCCCTTCCTAACTTTTTATCATTCCTGCCCTTTTCTTTGTCATTCCTGCGAAAGCAGGAATCCAGGACAAGACTGGATTCCCCCGGATCAAGTCCGGGGCAGGCTCTTCGTCGCGCTTCGCTTGCACGGAATGACAGTGAAAAATCTGTTTTTGTGGTAACGACAACAGCGGACATAAAAATTATTTGTCAACATCATGCCAGTAAATACCGGGAAAATCCTTCGTGAAAAAGGGGGCGTGGTTGGAGGTGAAAACCGGCGGGTCTCTCCTCAGAATGGGCGCGATCGCGGGATGGCGCCTGAACTCCCGGTCCAGGAACATCCGGACCTGCTGCCGGTTCCATCCCATGGGGTGCGAAAAATCGGTGTAAAGCGACAGATCGCCTTCGTAGAAATCCCTCGTCTCCAGCTTCAATGAAGGAGCCGCAAAGACAGGCAGATTAAAAACGGCGACATTGAGAAAATCGACACAATCGCCATGCTCCACGATAAAATCGAGCGTCCGGCGGGCCGATTCCTCATCCTCCGCGGGTGTCCCGAAGAGGAGGTACACGTAGGCGGGGATACCCGCTTCTCTCAGCGTCTTCAGCGCACGGGAGGCCTCAACGAGACGGATGCCCTTCTCCAATTGGTCGAGCACGTCCTGATCGCCCGATTCGAGTCCCAGTTTGAGCAGGACGCATCCCGAACGCTTCAGCGAGCTGCAGAAATCCGGATCCGTGAGATGAGGCGTGATCCTCGCAAAGCCATACCAGGGCGCACCCGGAGGATTCTTTGCCATCGCCTCCAGGAGGGACGGGCTCACGGCGTTATCCAGGAGATGGATGAGAACAGGGCTTGTCTTTTCACGGAGCGCGGCAAGATCGGAGGTGACGCGTCCCGGAGAAACGGGAACGTAAGGATTCATCTCCGCCCTCTCGGGGCAGAAGACACATTTGCGCCACCAGCACCCCCTGGAAGCGCTGTACGGCAGGATCGTTCCGGGAGACAGGTAATCGTGAAGGGGAAGGCCGTCGTAATCAGGAGGGGCATCCATGTGGCGCGCCCTCTCCTCTTCATCCCCTCCTTTTGAAGATCTAATCAGAGCGAGCAGGGGGCCTTCACCGGGCCCTGCTATCACGTGGTCCACCAGGCCTTGAAAGGGATTTTTCCAGCCGGGGCGGCTCATCCACGATGTTACGAGCCCGCCGCCGAGAATCAGGGTGAGACCCGGACAGGTCCTTTTCAGGAAACCGATCATGGCGAAGGTCGTGAGGGCCTGGCTGAGGTAGTTGAGAGAGAATCCGACGAACGACGGATCTTCCCGCTCCAGGCATTCCTCTACGCGCGTCCCGAACCAGGGATAAAAGGGATTTTCTTCCGGCGTTTCCGCGGCACGGATGAGGTCGCCGCTTCTCACGGGCGAAAGACCCGGGTGCCTGAAATTCCCGAGACCGAGGCGGGCTGCTCCGTTCACGGCAGCCCTGTCGAGAAGCCGCTCCAGGTCCGAAACCGCCCTCCGGTAGCGAGACGGGTGGCGATAGGAAGGGAGGTCCCTCAGGGTGTCGAGATGGCGGGAAAAGTTCCGGCGGGCCCTTGCGGTCCACCGGTCCCCAGGGTGATTCTCCGCGCCCGCGGAATCCACGAGAAGACCGAGAAGCCCTTCCAGGTTCGCGTCCAAGACGGAAACGTGAACGCCCTCCCCCCGGAGGACGCCGCAGAGCTGCCCGATGCCCGCTGGCGGCTCGCAGGGCTTGACGACGGGTGGATGGATGAGAAGAATCATGTCTCCTTCGGGTCTTCGGCGCCGCGTTCGACGGGGCAATACAGGCCTTCTCCCTTCATGGCCGGCCCGAAGCACTTGTTCACGGAGATGCAGGCCGCTTTGCGAAGGTCCCCGGACTTCCAGCGATTGACGAGAGCGGGTTCCCGGATGAAGGGGCGGCTCATGGAAATATAATCGGCAGATCCTCCCATGACGATTTTTTCCGCCAGTTCAAAAGACCGGATGCCGCCCACGAGGAGAACGGGAAGGTGAGTCATTTCTCTTGCCGCCCTCGCGGCTGGCTGGAAGTAAGCTTCCTGCTCCACCGTATCGATCCCCGTCCGGGAGGGACTGAGTTTCCCCGAAGCAAGGGTTCCCCCGCTCACTTCGATGGCATCCACTCCCGCGTTCCTGATGAGGACCGCTGCCTCCAGGAAGTCTTCCGGTGTGAGACCCCCTTCCAGGCCGTCTTCGGAATTGAGTTTGATGAGAACAGGATAATTCCGGCCCACGGCGCCTCTCACCCTCTCAACAACCTCCAGGAGAAAGGCCAGACGATTCTGGAGATTCCCGCCGTACTCATCAAGCCGCTTGTTGAAAACCGGCGAGAGGAACTGGCTTAGCAGATATCCATGGGCCGCGTGGATCTGAACGCCGTCGAACCCCGCCTTCTTCGCGCGTCTCGCCGCCTGGCCGAAGTCCTCCACCACTTCACGGATATCGTCCACCGTCATCTCCCTGCGCGGCGTTTTTGAAAGGCCCTCCACCACACCGGTGGGAGCGAGGGGCATCCGGCCCGTCATTTTTTCGCTCGCGTAAAAACCCGCGTGGGCAAGCTGAAGAACGATCTTGCCGCCCCGGCTGTGCACGGTCTCCGCCATCCCTTTCAGCCCCTCCACCAGTGAATCATCGTAGATGCCGAGCTGCCGGGGAGTCGCCTTCCCGTCCTCACGAATATAACAATGGCCCGTGATGATGAGCCCCACGCCGCCCCCGGCAAGGGTTCCCATCAGTTCCGCGAGTTTCACGGTGCAGGCCCCGTCATCGGCGGCCATCCCCTCCCAGGTGGCAGAGCGGACAAAACGGTTCGCGAGCGTCATCCCGTTTATTTCCGTGGATTCAAAAAGAATGGACATCAAAAATCTCCCTCCGGTCGGGTTTTTAAAAGGGTTCGAGGTTTCCCCCTTGAACCCTCTTCTTATTTCAGTTCCTCCGCGAAATCCGCGATGTTCTGGCAGTGATCCGATATCCGCTCGAGGTGGACGAGCATCCCCACGTAAATCGGTCCCGCCTCGGCATGGCAGATCCTTCGGTGAAATCTTTCCAGGTGTCTTTCCCTGGCCTCCATCACCTTTCGGTCCACCTCTTCTTCGCGCCGCGTGACATTTCTTATCTTTTCCTCGTCCCGCCTGTCGATGAGCGACAGGGCGTCCGCGAGGTTCTCGTCGAGCAGTTTCCCGATTTCTTCAAGGTCAACGAAAGCCCACCGGCTGAAATCGACATTCCTCTGGTGCCTGTGACGGCACAGCTCAAGGACGTTTACGGTGTGATTGGCGATACTCTTGATATCATCCACGATGGCCGCGTACACGAACAGCTTCTTGGAATGCTCTTCCGACAGCGGGCCGCTGGAGATCTTCCAGAGATAACGGGCCACCTCGTTCCTCAGGTTGTTCACCACAAACTCGACATACAGGATGTCCTTTCGCTTTCCTTCCCTGAAATCCTCTATCATGCGGAACGTGTCCGCGTACATGCTTTGCGCGAGAGTGAATTCCCGCTTCAATTCCTTTTGTACGCACCCCAGGGCCTCTTCAGGGTTGGACAGACTGCGCTCATCGAGATATTCCGGCCAGATCGGCAGGATTTCGGCTTTTCCCGGGATGAAGCGCTCAACCCAGTAGGAAAAAGGCCTGAGCAGAAAAATGAAAACGAAGACGATCACGAGGTTGAAGAGAAGATGCCCGAGGGCGATCTGCTGGGGCACATCGCTTGAGAGGCTTCTCAGCACCTCGATGAAAAGGGGGAAGATCAGGAAACAGATGATCGTGCCGAAGAATTTGAAGAGAAAATGGGAGAGGGCGCTTCTCTTTCCGTTCACATTCGCCACGAAGCTGGCCAGGACCGCCGTGATCGCGGTCCCCACATTGGCCCCGAAAACGATCGGGAGTGAATTCTCCAGGGTGACCCAGCCGTACTGGGCCAGAATGACCAGGATGCTGATGGGGATCGCCGAGGAATGGATCAGGGACGCGAAGACAAGGCCGACACTGACACCAAGAAGCGGTTGATTCGCCTCCCGAAAGAAGCGGATGATTTCCGGGTGGTCTTTCAAGGGAGAGGCGGCCTGCGAGACAAGGCTCAGCCCGAAGAACATGATGCCGAAATAAAAAAGGGCCTGGCCCGCCGATTTCCAGCGGTCCTTCCCCATGAACCAGAGGAGGCCGCCGAGAATAATAAAAAGGGGCGAGAGATCCGTGATCTTCCAGACGACCAGCTGCACCGTGAAGGTGGTGCCGATGTCCGCGCCCAGGAGAATGCCCAGGGAACGGTAGAAGCTCATGAGCCCTGCGCTCACCATCCCCACGACCAGAACGGACGTGGCCGTGCTGCTCTGGAAGAGGATCGTGGAAACGATCCCCGTGATGAGCCCGTAGAGTGGTTTCCGAACGGCGAACTTGAAATATTCACGTATCCGCACATTACTGAAGTGCTCACGCACCTCCGCGCTCAATTCGATCATGCCGAAAAGAAATAGCGTCAGTCCCGTCAAGAAAAGAAGAATGGCGTTCATGGGGAAATGAGTTTCTAGTTTCTAGTTTCTAGTTTCTGGTTCAGCAATGATTTCATAAGTCGAAAAGGCTAACCCTGTTTTTTCTCCGGTGGTTTGGGGACTTCTTCCGTCTTCACTGCCGGCGGTGTTTCCTTCGTCTCCGTTTTCTCCACGGCCTCCGGCTTTTCCTTTTTCTCCGGCGTCTCCAAGCCTTCAGGCGCTTCGGTTTTCGTCTCCACCTGGGGCTCGCTCATGACATCTTCGAATTCCTCGATGACGATGCCCCTCAGCACCATGATCTGATAAATCCGCTCGGCCCGGTTCTCCACGTAGGAAGATGTTCCGGTGGGACTCAACCGCCTCGGGTTGGGAAGGACAGTGACGAGCTTCGCGGCCTCCATGGGTCCCAGCTCCGACGCGGGTTTCCCGTAATAGCGATGGGCGGCGACACCGATGCCGAATATTCCTTCCCCCCACTCGGCAAAATTCAGGTAGAGCTCGAGAATCCGCCGCTTCGAAAGATTGTTCTCAATCCGCCAGGTCAGAATGGCTTCCTTGATCTTCCGGAGAGGATTTCTGGAAGGCGTGAGATAAAGATTCTTGGCAAGCTGCTGACTGATCGTGCTGCCGCCGGCCTTGAAGCTCCTCTTCTTGATATCTTTCGCCAGCGCCTTCTTCATGGCTTCGAAGTCAAATCCTTCATGGCTCCAGAATTTGTCATCCTCGGCAATGATCACGGCCTTGACGACATAGGGCGATACATGGGAGAGGGGCACCCAGGCGTGCTGGATTTTCCTTTTTTTCCCCTGCTTCTTCCACTCCTTCTCCCGGTATTCCATGAAAGACGTTTTCTTCGGGTTCGTCTTCCTGAGCTTCGACACATCGGGGAAGACGAGGTAATAGGCGATATTCAGCACAAACGCCACGATCAGAAAGATCGCGGCGCCTGAAAGGATCTGCTTGCGGGTATAACGGGAAAAGATATTCTTCAAGGATAAAACCCGAAATTACCTGACCCGCGTCCAGGTGTTCGTCTTCCCGAAGAGAGAAATCCCGATGAATCCCCTCACGTCCAGGACATCATTTGTCTTCAAGGTCATTTTGCACTTGTAAGTTTTACCATCCCTCGGGTCATAGATGAAACCGTTCTCCCAGAGGTTGTCCCCGGAATAGGTAAAGCCCCAGACCATGAGCATGCCCAGGAGCGGATCATTCCTTTTCGATGCATCGGGATTTTCACGGTCCACCTTGGGTTTTCCGGCCATCCCCTTGGAGTCATCGGCGGGATAAAGAGGTTCCTTCAGCCAGACAATCTTCCCCACATACTTCCCCTGGTACTGAAATATGTCGATCTGGGAGGTCTTCTCCTGATTCCACCACTTCCCCACTATGTCATTGGGGCTTGCCGCATAAACGGATGCCGCAAAAAGAACCGCCACAAAAATCACCGCGAACCGCAATCCTTTTTTCATGGTCTTTTCTCCTCCTCCGGTTGATCATTTCTTTGACCTGTCTTTGCCTGCAACTATAGCGTAAAGATTGAAGAGTTACAAGTTTGGAATTTCAAGTTATTATATCTTGACAGGTCCTCGGGAAATCATCTATTAAAATTGCCTATGAAACCGATCAAAACCATCGGAAAACTGAAGTCCGGCGCCAAGACCACGATCGTGGCCCTCGGCGATTCGCTCACCCAGGGCTGGATGGTCCGGAAGGGATACATCGACTTC
>Ga0268276_1001547_pt1 | contig 22203 bp, 20 predicted proteins | sample saktaG_4_FD_190145 | JGI IMG/M metagenome (GOLD analysis project Ga0268276, IMG submission 190145) | Saline water microbial communities from Sakinaw Lake, British Columbia, Canada - sak_2010_1_5_45m | ecosystem: Environmental > Aquatic > Non-marine Saline and Alkaline > Saline ... | reverse complement strand
ATCGAAAATGCAGAAAGAAAAGCACGAGTACATGCAAAAGGTGTTAAAACTGCGGTTTTAAATTGGATTGATAAAAAGGATTATTATGATCATGTTTAGAATATTAGATTTAAGGGGAGTAAAAAATGGACTTTTTTGAAGTAGCATTAAATCGAAGAAGTATTCGAAAGTTTAAAGACATGGAAATACCGGAAGAGATGATCGATCAAATCCTAACCGCAGGTATTTGGGCTCCTTCTGGGATGAACAACCAACCCTGGCGATTTGCAGTTATTAGAGATAAAGAATTAAAATCTGAGATTGCAAAGCTCACCAAACATAAGGCAATCCTTGAAAATGCTCCAGTTATAATTCCTGTTTTCATCGATTATAATGTTACTTATGATTCCCTTAAAGATGCGCAGGCCGTGGGGGCTTGTATTCAAAACATGCTCCTTGCTATTCATGCACTAGGTCTTGCAGGGGCGTGGATTGGCGAAATATTAAAAAATGGTGATAAAGTGGTCGAGCTTTGTGGTGCGCCGAAAAAATATGAACTTATGGCAGTAACCTGTATTGGTTACAGCACTGAATTACACAAAGAAGGAAAACGTAAAGGTCTCGACGAAGTAGTATTTTTTAGAAAACAAAAAATTATACTTGCTCATTACTTTTACAAATAACATGTATTAAAATTGTTATCTATTCATAGTTACTCTATTTTTATCAAAGAACATTTTTTATATTGAATTAAAAAGGAAAAAGGAGTTGGGTTTGAAAATAATTGTTTGTATTAAACAGGTACCAGATACAACAAATGTTAAAATGAATCCGGAGACAAATACACTAATTCGAGACGGTGTTGTTTCTATAATAAATCCTTTTGATGCCTATGCAATTGAAGAAGGGGTAAGACTTAGGGAGAAATATAGAGGAGAGGTTATTGCTATATCCATGGGCCCACCTCAAGTTGAGGAGTCTTTGAGAGATGCTTTGAGTCTTGGCGTTGACAATGCATATCTGCTAACTGATATAGCCTTTGCTGGGGCAGATACTCTTGCTACAGGATATACACTGGCAGCCGGAATTAAAAAGCTTGGCGGAGCAGATATTATCATATTAGGTCGCCAGGCGATGGATGGAGATACAGGTCAGGTAGGGCCAAGTGTTGGTGAGAACTTAGGAATCCCTCATATTACAAATGTCAAGAAAATTGAACAAATTGATAAGGATGGGACAATAATAGTTGAAAGATTACTTGAGGGTGGATATCTTCGTCTTAAAACAAAACTTCCTGTTCTTCTGACAGTCGTAAAGGAAATTAATGAACCAAGATTACCTACAATAAAAGCCAAAATGCTTGCAAGGAAAAAGGAAATTGTTTCATGGGATAGCAATAACTTAGATATTGAAACCGATCGGATTGGATTATCAGGTTCGCCTACTCAAGTAATAAAGATTTTTACACCCCCAAAAACTACAAAAGGGAAGTTCTATCAAGGTAATGTAAAGACATCAGTTGCTTCGTTTTTAAAAGATATTCAAAATGCGGGGATACAATTTATTAAAAAAGAGAGTAAAATAAAAAATGGAACCAATTAAAATAATTATAGATAAATGTGTTGGCTGTGGACTCTGCGTAAAGGCGTGCCCTTATAATGCAATTCAAATGATAAATAAAAAAGCTGTTATTGATTTAGAAAAATGTACGCTATGTGGTGCATGCATTGAAGCATGTAAGTTTGATGCCATTGTAATTTATAAAAGGTCATTTAAAGGACAGGAGGTTACTTCATATACAGGTATTTGTCTTTATGCTGAGCATAGAAATAGAAAATTAGCTTCTGTAGTACTTGAGATTATTGGTGCAGCAAGGAAACTTAAGGAGGATCTTAATGCGAAAATAAGTGCTATTCTTCTCGGAAATGGTATGAACCCTTTAGCTGAAGAGTTAGCGTTATATGGTGTTGATGAAGTATGGATGATTGATTCCCCGGAAATAGGGGAATTCGCTGAGGATGTTCAGGCAGAAATTGTAGCAGAGATTCTCATGGAAAAAAAGCCCGAAATCTTTCTTGGAGGTGGTACGATTATCGGACGATCTATTTTGCCGAGAGTAGCAGCTAAACTTCTTACTGGTTTAACAGCCGATTGTACTGAGCTTACTATTGATAGTAAAAATAAACTTCTCAGGCAGACAAGACCAGCATTTGGTGGTAATATTATGGCAACAATACTATGTGAGAACCACAGACCGCAGATGGCCACCGTGAGACATAAAGTAATGGATGAAGCTAAAAAGTTAAAGAGTGATCATAAAAGTAAAATTCTAAAGTTCAATCATATTAAAATACCCAAGACAAAGATAGAAGTCCTGGGATTTGTTAAAGAAAAGGATATTACAGTAAACCTAGTTGATGCTGATTTTATTGTGTCTGGAGGTCGGGGGTTACAAGATCCAAAGAATCTTGTTCTTATTGAGGAACTTGCAAAAACCATAAATGGAGCTGTTGGTGCATCCAGGGCAGCAGTTGATGCTGGCTGGATTTCATATTCACACCAGATAGGGTTGACTGGAAAGACAGTAAAACCGATTGTCTATGTTGCATGTGGAATCTCTGGTGCTATACAGCATCTGGCTGGAATGAAATCATCAGATATTATTATTGCTATAAATAATGATTCAAACGCTTCTATATTTGATTTTTCTCAGTATTGTATCATAGGAGATCTTTTTGAAGTCGTACCCGAATTGATAAAACAGTTAAAGGAATTAACTGGAAGTAAAAAATAGTACTATAAAACAATATGCTTGTTTATAAATGCCCCTTGGGAGTAATAAATAAGAATTAATAATGATTAAATATATCTTTAAAGATAAAACTGCGAAAGTTTCTTATTTTCCCCTGAGAAACTATTATAATATTAATAAGATAAATAAGGAGGAGAAAAAATGGCAAAAAAAAAGGTAGGTATTATTGGCGGTGGAATTGTTGGTGCAGTACTCGGGTATAACTTAAGCTTATATGATTCAGTTGATGTAACACTCTTTGAGAAAGATCAAATTGGATCGGGGACAACAGCAAAATCAGCCGGAACTGTGTGTCTTTTTGACGACTCTTTACCCAATAAATTCTGGGATGTACGCCTTTATGGTTTTCAAACTTATACGAATTTAGAAAAAGAAGATAAAGGCTCTGCAGGTTTTGATAAAACGGGAACATTGGTTTTGGCAACAGATAAAAAGGTCGAAGAGTCTATTAAAACAGGAATTGCTCTTGCTATCGCAGCTGGTTATAAAGCGGAATACCTTACCGACCACGGCAAAATCAATAAAATACTACCAGACCTCAATCTGGAAGGTATCCTAGGTGCTGGTTGGACTCGTGATGACGGCTATTTTGATTCTACGATGGCTTCAAATACCTTTGTTAAAAAGATGAGAGCAAATGGAGCAAAAATTTTTACTACAACGAAAGTGGAAAAGATAAATATACATGGTAATAAAGTAACTGGCATTGAAACCAATAATGGTAGTTATAATTTTGATGTGGTTGTCGATGCTTCTGGTCCGTGGACACGTTTTACAGGAAGAATGGCCGGTTTAGAATTACCTATCTGGCATACGAAGGCTGAGGCTTTCTTCCTTGCGCCTCCGAAAAAGAAACTTGATTATGTATTTCCTGTTCTTAAATACCCCCGTTTTTATGCAAGGCGTGAAGGCGATAATATCTTTATCTGCAAAGCACATCTTACGATGGACCTGAATGATCCAATGCATGCCGGAATTTGGGATCCGGATAAATTACAGCCAACTGGTGGTACAGACGAATATTTCTTAGAGTTTTTATTTGGTGAATTAGAACGGAATGCTCCGGAATTACTCGATTGCGGTGTAGCATCGTCCTGGCTTGGATATAGGGCGGAACCCCCTGATTTTATGCCAATTTTGGGTGATACACAAGTTGATGGTTACATCCTAGCAATTGGATGTGGGGGTAATGGTGTAATAGAAGCACCTGCCATTGGACGTGATCTTGCAAAATATATTGTCACGGGTGAAAAAACCCTTTTAATTGAACATCTCAGTTTAAAGCGTTTTGAAGAGAAGTATAATTTAAAAGCTAAGTAATCTTTGTAGTTAGCACAAATGATTGGGAAAGTATTTCTTAGTAGCTGTGCATACTCCCTTGTAGTGCCCAAAGGTTTGCGGAAATTAATTTTTAGAGTAAGCAGTTTGTTAAATATAACAGCTATTCGCATATGATGCAACGAATATTTGTTTCTAATTGTCTATTTATTCCTTCAAGATGCACACTTTTTAAATTTTAATAAATAATGTGATTTTAACATTGACATTTATCTAAGATACTTATATTATATATAATATAAGATACAATATTATATACAATATTTGAAGGGATGAAAATGAAAATTAACGTCTCCAGTAAATCTAAAAAAATATATAACATGATAATTAAAGAAATTGTTACCGGAAAAATTTTTCCTGGACAAAGATTAATTGAGCGAGAATTAATAGAAAAATATGGAATGAGTAAAACTCCGATAAGAGAAGCTCTACACAAATTAGAAGAGAATGGTATTGTAACATATGAATTAAATAGGGGCTTTTCCGTTGTTAAAATTTCTCATTGTGATGCTGAAGAGATTTATGAATTGCGTGAAGTTTTAGAGGGTTTAGCAGCAAAAAAAGTTGTAGAAAAATTGGACTCCCCAATAACCCAAGATAAAAATATAGTTGAAAATTTTAGGCTTTCGGAAGAATGTCTCAAAAATAACGATATACAAAAATATTCTATTCTTGACATGGAATTTCATAATTTATTAGCTGATATGAGCGGTAATTATAGATTAAAAAACACCTTAGATAAATTATACTACCAGGCTAAATTATTGTTGAGTACTTCTCTTTATTTACCAGGAAGAGGCATAAGTATATCTTTTAATGAACATAAAGACATAGTGAAGGCAATATCTAATAAGGATATCGTAAATGCAGAAAGAAAAGCACGAGTACATGCAAAAGGTGTTAAAACTGCGGTTTTAAATTGGATTGATAAAAAGGATTATTATGATCATGTTTAGAATATTAGATTAGTAGTTTCTCTGAGAGCAATTTATTTAATTGAATACTGACTTACTTATACGCCCGAGACTAATAATTAAGTAATTTGGGGGTGATAAATGATAAAAAAATTATTAGAGTACTGTTTATTATGTAAAAAAATATTTAAGGAGGTATCAAGAAGTTATGAAACGTTTATCAAAAGGATTGCTTACATTAATGCTTTTAGTATTTTTAATGGTAACTTGTATAGTTCCAATATACTCGCAGGGTGCTCCATTAGGCGAACCGTTTAAAGTAGGTGTATTGGGTGTGATGTCGGGACACGCAGCATCGTGGGGACTTGTTTGTAAATATAGTGCCGAAGCAAATGCCAAACTTATAAATGACGAAGGAGGCTTTATAGTTGATGGAGTTAGACATTTAATCGAAGTAGTATCTATAGATACAAAACAAGATCCTAGGGTTGCTGTACAAGGTGCAGAAAGATTGATATATGAGGAAGATGTGAAATATATTATTGGTCCGAATGTTGATAATACTAGCGCTAGTATTCTACCAACAATAGAAGCAGGGGGAGCTATTGCTGTTCCATATTGTTTTAACAAAGAAGTTTTTTCAGATCCACATAATAATTCTATGTTAGGCATGGTTGCTTCGTACCAGAGTGCTCCAATTATTTATAAATATCTGATGGAAAATTCTGGAGTAAAAACAATATCTTTCGTTGCAAGAAATCAGCCTGATCCACTAAATCAAAGAAAGGAAGGAATTGCTGCAGCTCAAAAACTTGGATTAAAAATTATATCTTCAGATGTGACTTATGAGCCAGAAACAGCCGATTTCTTTCCGATAATGACAAAAGCTTTGCAAGAGAAACCAGATTTACTTGTACTTTCTGGTGTTAGTCCAGGAGACGCACCCTTACTTTTAAAAACAGCAAGACAACTTGGGTATGAAGGACATATGAGTAGTGAAACAAGTTTTGATATGTCAATTTTTGCTGAAGTTGCTGGTGAATATACAGAAGGGTATATTTGTACCGGTGGAGGAAGTGTTCCTGAAATTCGTAGTGACTATATGAATAAATTCATGGAAGTATATGAGGAAATAGCTGGAGAATGGAACGATGAGGCTGGAACCAAGGTTTATGCATTACCCATGATAATCTATACAATTCAACAGGCAGGTAAGGCAGCACTTACGGATGTAGAAGCATTTAAAGATGCTATTCCTTCTGTAAAAGTAGATGATCCGTTCGTTAAAGGACAATACAGTAGAACATTAGAATGGGTCGGAGAAAGCTATTTTGGTCAAAATCATCAGATAGGAGTTCCAATTGTCATTACCCAAATTAAAAATGGCGAACCTACAGCACTTTTTGTAGGTAGTGTAGTTGACTAGTTTAGTCAAGAGTACAAGAAGACGTTTTAAGTTTGATTAAAACGAATAGGGGGAAGGAAGGGTACATAATTCTATTTACATTAAATTTTACAATATGAACCTTCCTTCTCCCCAAAAAATAAAATTAAAGAAACAACAAAAAGCAAGGAAAAAATACTATGGTTAATCAAATTATTGTAAACGGAATAATATTGGGTTCTACATATGCTCTTATTGCTTTAGGGTTAACTTTAATCTTTGGAATTATGAGCGTATTAAATTTTGCTCATGGCCAAATGTATATGATAGGAACTTTTGTTATGTATTATGTTTATGGTGTATATGAGTACAATTTTTTTATCGCTTTAATAGTTACTATTTTTGTATTGGCTATTATTGGAGTTATTTTTGAGAGGTTTTTTTTCAGGAGATTATTATACTATGCAAAAAGGGAAGAAGTAGCCATGTTGCTAGCCATGGGTAGTGCATTATTGGTTGAAAATAGTGCCCTAATATTTTTTGGCGAAAAAAGAAGAGGAATCAAACCAATTGCAGAAGGTGTTTATCATATTTTTAATGCTTATATACCCAAACAAAGAGTAGTCATTTTTTTAATGGCTATCTTGTTTATAATAATATTTTTAGTTTTGATGCAGAACACCAAGACAGGTCGTGCTTTACGTGCACTTGCCCAAGATAAGGAAGTTACTTATTTGATGGGTGTAAATGTTAATAGGATTTCTATGATTGGATTTGCTGCAGGAGCAGCATTAGCAGGCATATCGGGTGCGATTCTTGCCTTAACATTTCCAATTTTTTCAGGTTCCGGAACGGGAATGTCCATTAAAGCTTTTACTATGATTATGATTGGCGGAGCTGGAGTTATACCGGGTGCTATTATAGGAGGATTTGTATTGGGGATGTTAGAATCCGTTGGTTACGGACTGTTGGGTGGATCTTCAACTTATTTAGTAATTTATTTTGGAGTTATTGTATTTTTGATTTTTAGGCCGAATGGAATTATGGGTAAACCTTGGGGTTAATAAATTTAGAAAAAGTGAGAATAAGAATTGATTAACAAAAATAGATTATTAGGTAAATTAAACTTTTATATAATTGGAATTGCTTATCTTATAATAATTCCGGTTGTTTTTTATAATTCTCCCTATATACTTAGTATTATTATTAATGCTTCTATTTTGAGTTGTATAAGTTTAGGTGTATGGTTAACATTCGTTATTGGTCGCATAAACATAGGTCAAGCTGCTTTTGTAGGTATTGGAGGCTATACAACTGCGGTTTTATTAACAAAATTTGGTTTATCCTTTTGGATTAGCCTTCCTTTGTCTGGAATTATAGCTGCTCTTTTCAGTTTAATATTAGGTTTTGCTCTTTTACGATTAAAAGGTGTTTACTTTGCAATGATTACTTTAACTTTAACTGCACTAATGAATTTAGTATTTTTAAATGCAATTTTTATAACTAATGGTCCAAACGGTATAATGAATATTAAAAGACCTGGGGCACTTATTATTGGGAGTTTTACTATTATTCCTCCATTCGGTGAAGGGAATTATATACCTTTTTATTATCTTGTTGCTTTTATTCTATTAATTTGTTTAATTAGTATATGGAGATTATATAATTCTCGAATTGGTTGGATTTTTCAATCACTTAGGCAAAGTGAAACTCTTGCACAGAGTATTGGAATAAACATAGTAAAATATAGAATAGTAGCATATACTATTTGTGGTTTCCTCGGGGGAATAGGGGGTTCTTTATTTGTAGTTTATATTCAGAACATATTTCCAGAGAGTTTTAAAATAGTTGATTCTGTCTATTATATGCTTTATTGTTTTTTGGGTGGACTAGACTATATTTTTGGTCCTGTGGTAGGAGCATTTTTACTAATCATAAGTTTTGAATTGTTACGAAGCATTCAACAATACCAAGAACTAATTTATGCAATTATAATGATTAGTGTAATGTTATGGCTGCCTAATGGGATTTTGAGTCTGAAGTTTTATAGAACAATAAAAATTATAAAAGAGAAAAAAATTGGCGGTTTAAGACAAAAAATGAAAAAGAGGGAATAAAATAAAAATGTCTCTATTAGAAGTTAGAAATCTTACAAAATATTTCGGAGGATTAGCTGCGGTTAATGAATTAAATTTTGAGGTGAACGAGGGAGAAATGTTAGCACTTATTGGACCTAATGGAGCAGGTAAAAGCACAGTTTTTAATTTGATTACCTCATATTATAGGCCATCAAAAGGAACTATAATATTTAGAGGGAAGAATATTACTAATTTGAAAACTCATCAGATTGCTCGATTAGGTATTGTCCGTACCTTTCAGAAGACAAATGTATTTATGGACATGAGTGTTTCACAAAATATAAATGTTGCGCATCATCTTCAATGTCGAGCTAGGGATTGGGAGTATTTCTTTCTCAGCCCCCGAGCACAAAAAGAAGAAAAAGCATTTACAGAAAGCATCAATAAAATTTTAAAATATGTTGGATTATTGTCCTATAAAGATGAAAATGCAAAAAATCTTCCACATGGTTTATTAAGACTTCTTGAAATTGCTATTGCATTGGCGGTTAATCCAAAGTTGCTTTTACTAGATGAGCCTTTTACTGGAATGAACCCAAGTGAAACGAGTAAGGTTATTAAAGCAGTTAAAAATATTCGCGAGGAAGGAATTGCAATTGTTTTGGTTGAGCATAATATGCCAGCAGTTATGGGAATTAGCGATCGGATTGTAGTTATGAATTTTGGAAATAAAATTGCTGAAGGTAAGCCAATAGAGATACTTGAAAATAATGAAGTAATTGAAGCATATCTTGGAAAAGATATTGAATAGAAAGGAATACAGAAATGTTTCTTGAGGTAAAAAATATTGAGGTATTTTATGGAAATGTAAAGGCTATAGAAGGCGTATCAATGTCTTTGAAACAAGGAGAAATTGTATCGCTGTTAGGGGCAAATGGAGCGGGGAAAAGTACAACTTTGAGAGCAATTAGTGGATTAGTAAAAAATCATTCAGGTGAAATATGGTTTGAGGGTCAAAGAATAGACAAAATTCCTTCTTATAAGAGAGTTTCTTTAGGAATTACGATGGTACCAGAAGAAAGACATATTTATCCTTACATGAACGTAAAGGATAATTTATTAATGGGTGCATATCTTTGTAAAGATAATAAAGAAGTTAGAAAAAAATTAGAAAAGGTTTATGAATTTTTTCCAAGATTAAAAGAAAGACTTAAGCAAATGGGAGGAAAGCTTAGTGGCGGTGAACAACAAATGTTAGCGGTAGCTCGTTGCATAATGGCTGATCCGCGGTTAATTTTAATGGATGAGCCTTCTCTTGGTCTTGCTCCTTTATTGGTAAAAGAAATTGCTGATATTATTACTACCCTTAATAAGGTTGAAAAGGTTAGTATTATGCTTGTTGAGCAAAATTCTAAGATGGCACTTAAAGTATCAGATAGAGCTTATATCCTTGAACTTGGAAAGATTGCCCTTGAAGATAAATCAAAAAACCTTATTAATAATAAACGTGTAAAGGAACTTTATCTTGGTGGTTAAAGGAACTATCATTCCGAAGTAAGTTCTAACTATAATAAAATTTGTATAGATAAAGTTTAAATTTAATTTATAGAAATAAAAAAAGCAAAAGTGTAAATATTGTTTTATTCTAATTTAACTGATTATATAGGTAGAGAGAAATTTCTTGCAGTTATAGTAATATAAAAATTATTTCAAAGATAGGTGATTTAAGGATGAGTACAAAATATTTTCCAAATAGTGGAGATATTGTTTCGCAATGTCGAGCAATAACAAAACCCGGATCATATATGATTCTTCCTCAGAATAACAGAGTTGAAAGCGTATTTCCAAATATGAAAAACGTAACAGTACAAATTTTAACAACAAATAGTTTGGGAGCGCATTTTAATCAATATGAACTATATTTTGAGCCAGGAGGAACGTTCAATAATTTAAAGAGTAATGTTTTTGAGTATTTTATATTTGTTCTGGAGGGGAAAATTGAAGTCAAAGTCAAGAAAATAAATAGAGATGAAGAGCTAAATGCAGGAGGATATGCTTATTTACCAGTGGGTTTAGATTATATTTTATTAAATTCTAGCAATAAGAAAAGTAGAGTATTGTATATTAAGAAGGCATATAAACCATTCGGTTCTTTAAGCCCAAAAGTAATTTTTAACAATGAAAAAAACATTATAGCAAAACCTTGTGATACATACGTTGAGCAACATCTTATTCCTTATGAAGAAGAGATATCTTATGACATGGCAATGAATTTATTAAACTTCAAACCTGGAATATGTTTTGGATTTGTCGAAAGTCACATTATGGAACATGGTCTATACATGTTAAAAGGAAGTGGTATTTATTGGTTGAACGGGAATTATCACGAGGTCAAAGCCAACGATTATATTTATATGGCTCCTTATTGCCCACAATATTTTTATTCGACTGGTTTGACAAAAGGAAGATATTTACTTTATAAGGATGTCAATCGTGATTATAATGAAGGCCTGTAAATAATTAATTTCAAGAGGAGATTTTAAAATGATGAATACATCTTTGAAAACAATAAAAAACATGGTAGATGACATTGGTTTTATAAACCATAATTTGATATCCATAAATGATTTATCAAATAAAATGATATTGGAATTATTTAAGTTGGCTAATTGTTTACAACCATGGTATAAGTCTAGATTAGAAATTTTATCGGGAAAACATATGGCAACACTTTTTTTCCAGCCTAGCACAAGAACTCGATTAAGCTTTGAAACTGCTATGACCCGTTTAGGAGGTACAACAATTTCAGAAACAACGCCACTCATTTCTTCATCAGCAGCAAAAGAAGAAAGTCTTAGCGATATGATAAAGGTAGTTTCTCAATATGCTAATATTATAGTGCTTCGACATCCTAATTCAGATGAAGCAAAAAATGCAGTTACCTATTCCGATTGTCCGGTTATAAGCGGAGCATTTGGTCACGAAGAACACCCCACACAAGCATTATTAGATCTTTATACCTTATGGCAAACTTATGGGAAGATAGAAGGTTTGAAGGTCTGTATTGCAACCCCCGATCTAATTCATGCCCGTACAGGTCATTCAATGGCTTATGCACTTGCTAGACTTGGGGCCAAAGTGTATTTATTGTCAAAAAAAGAATATAGAACTCCAAATTTTGTTATGGAGAATATTCGTAAAATAAATAACAATACAGAAGAGATTTTTGATCTTAGTCAAAAGCAGTTTAATGAATTTATTTATAATAATGCGGATGTAGTATATCTTCCGGGGTGTAGTGCTCCCAAGGGCGAAGATGCTGAAAAATTTAAACAAATTATGAATGATTATTTTGTACAATATGAGACGATTGAAAAAGCTAATAAGGAGAAAAATAAAATAATTTATGTTACCCACACCCTTCCGCGAAGGAAAGGTGAAATGGATTTGCGAATCGATAAAAGTTCTGCAGAACTTTATTTCAAGGCTATTGCTTATAGCGTTGCAATTCGTATGGCGCTTGTTTTGGCAATTATTGGGTTTGAATAAAAAAATTATATTAATTTTAGTAAACAAAAGGAGACTAAAAATATGAAAACAAAATCTTTAAGAGGTCGTGATTTTATATCTCTTCGTGATTTTTCAAAAGAAGAAGTTGAAACCATATTGGAACTTGCATTTAAACTTAAAATGGATTATGCGGTAGGTAACCCTCACAAATTATTAGATGGCAAGACCTTATTTATGATGTTTTTCAATCCATCCACCCGTACACGCAACAGCTTTGAATCCGGTATATTTCAATTAGGAGGACACGGTAATTTCCTAGAACCTAGTTCATCCCGGTTACCTACTCTTGAAGGAGAAGACGTACCTTACAAATCAGAGAGAATATCAGACATGGCTAGGGTCTTTACTGGAATGGGAGATGCAATTGCCATTAGAATTCTTGGTGCTGCAGTGAATTGGGAATACGAGAAAGGATTAAAAATCATCAAAGAATTTGCCAAATGGGCAGATATTCCGGTTATTAATATGGAAGACAATATATATCACCCCTGTCAAGGGATGGCAGATGTCATGACTATGCAGGAATTATTTGGCCGTGATCTACGTGGATTAAAAATAGGAGTTACCTGGACCTATTCCGGGAGCACTAAAAAACCTATTGCCCCACATCATGACGTGATGTATGCGGCAAGTTTCTTTGGAGCAGATATTATCTATGCCAAACCACCCGAACTAAGAATAGATCCAGAAATAGAAAAAGCGATAAAAGAAAACGTAGAAGCCAACGGAGGAACCTATCAGGTTTCAGAAAAATTTGAAGATGCTTTTGTCGATGCAGATATTGTATATGGGAAGAATCACGTGTGCCTTGATTTACTACCCCCTTTCCAAAAAGAGGGAAAATTTGATGAAATGGCCAAATTATTTGATAAATATAAAAATTGGATTGTAGACGATAAACATATGAAGATGGCAAAAGACCATGTAAAATATATGCACTGTCTACCTTGTGAAAGAGGAATGGAAGTAACGGATGAGGTATTGGATGGAGTCCATGGAAAATCGACCTTTACAGAGGCTGAAAACAGACTACATGCCCAGAAGGCTATCATGGCTTTAACCATGTAACAAGACAATTATTTTTAGTTATCAATAAAAATCTCCATTTTCTTTTAAAGGTGGGGATGAGAAAAAGTCTACAAATGGTATAATCTTTTTTATAGCAAAAATGGGATAAATAGAAATATGAAATCAGATATAATAGTAAAAAATGGAAGGGTAGTAACTCATTATGGAGAATTTAATGCTGATTTAACTATTCGAAATGAAAAAATAACAGGCTTATTTTCTCCAGGAGAAAAAGAGAATTCAAAAGAGATTATTGATGCAACAGGAATGTTAATATTTCCTGGAATTATTGATTCGCATGTTCATTTTAATGAACCAGGTAGAGAAAGTTGGGAAGGATTTGAAACTGGTACTATGAGTGCCGCAGCTGGTGGGGTTACAACAGTAATTGATATGCCTCTTAACTCATCTCCTTGCACACTTAATAAAAAGGAATTAGAGCGAAAAATAGAGATAGGTAAAAAAAATTCTATAATTGATTTCGGGCTATGGGGTGGGGCAACGCCAGATAATATATTAGATCTCACTGATCTTAATAAAGGAGGCGTTGCTGGTTTTAAATCATTTTTATGTTATTCAGGAATTGATGAGTTTAAAAAAATTGATGACCCAGAATTTATTGAGATATTAAATCAAATAAATAAATTCAAAAAAATATACGGGCTTCATTCTGAGAATGATGATATTGTAAATTATTTGTCTAAAAAATATCAAAGAGAAAATCGCGTTGATAGAAGAGCATATTTAGATTCTCGCCCCCCCATAACAGAAAAAGAAGCTGTTAGTAGAATTATTTTTTATATAAAACAATTAAAAACATCATCTGTAATACATTTTCTGCATATCAGCCTTTCTGATACGATTGAAATTATAAATAAAGCTAAAAATCTAGGTTGTAATATTACTGTTGAGACGTGTCCCCATTATTTAAGCTTAACGGATGAAGATTTTGAAATATTAGGTCCCATTGCAAAATGTTCCCCCCCGTTACGGAGCAAGCAAAATGTTGATAAATTATGGGAATACGTAAAAAATGGTTCGATAGATGTTATATCCTCTGATCATTCTCCTTGTACTATTAAAGAAAAAGAAAAAGGACAAGAAAATATATGGAAAGCATGGGGAGGTATTAGCGGCATACAAACGATGCTCCCCATTATTTTTTCTGAGGGTGTAATAAAAAGAAAGTTACCAATTCCCCAGTTAATTAAAATGATGTCTTATAACCCTGCAAAATTATTTGGTTTTTATCCACAAAAAGGTTCATTAATACCCGGATCGGATGCCGACATAGTAATATTTAATCCTAATGAAAAATGGATTATTGAGAAAGATGGTCTCTTTTATAAGAACAAATTTTCACCTTTTATAGGAAAGGTAGTTACCGGAAGAGTTGAAAAGACGTTATTGAGGGGTAGAGTTATTTACGAAAAGGGAGAAATTAAAGCACATAAAGGAATAGGGAAATATCTTAGATCAGAATAAACATATAAGATAAATCGATATAGTATGTAAAAATTAGAGTAAATAATCTTATAAATAATTAACTTTTAATAATAACATTAAAAATATATCTAAAACATATATCTAGTATAAGAATAGTTATAAAAGATAATATTTATTATCTAAGAAAGGAAAGGGAAAATGAAGATATTAGCAATTAATCCGAATACTTCAGAATCTTTCAATGAATTATTAAGAAATAGAGCATCTATTTACGCACTCCCATCAACTAAGATAGAAGTTATTTCTCCAGAGTCAGGCCCAAAAGTTATTGAGGGAATTTATGATGAAGCATTAAGCATTCAGAAAACAATTGAAACCTTTATTGATTTAGAAAAGAATTTTGATGCATTTATTATTGCATGTTTTAGCGATCATTTAGCTACTTATGCTATTAGAGAGATAACTCATAAACCAGTACTTGGAATTGCAGAAGCATCAATTTATCTTGCTTCTATGCTTGGAGAAAAATTTAGTATTATAACAACAAACGATAGATGGAAACCATTACTTACTGATGCTGTGAAAAAGTATGGGTTAGAAACGAAATGTGCTTCTATAAGAACGCTTGGCATCAGTGTTTCTGATTTAGAGGAAAGAAAAGGTGAAAGTATTAAAAAAGTTATTGAGAATGAGGCAAGTATTGCTTTACATCAGGATGGAGCAGAGGTTATTTGTTTAGGCTGTGCAGGGATGTCAGGATTTGATAAAGAATTAAGTAAAAAATTAGGAGTTCCAGTATTAGATGGATTTGTTTCTGCTATAAAACTATTAGAGATTTTTCACCAATATGGATTGACTCATAGTAAAATAAATACTTATTCTCAACCTTTATTTAAAAAATTAAGTAATTTGCCATCTAAATTTAGTAGAGTGTATACAAAAAAAGTAAAAAAATAAAAATAAACTTAACCAAACTATTAAAGAATCATTATAAAAATAAAATGAGCATTTTTTGATTATCATAATTTTTATTATGGGAAAAATAAAATGATTAATATTCATAAAAAGTGTATAGTTTTTGAATGGAATGCAAGAAGTCCATTTATATTAATATATTAATTATAATCTATTTAAAATATAAAATAATTTAAAAAGGAAGAAGAAAAATGGCAAAAGTGATTTTAATAGCACTGGGTGGAAATGCAATAAAACAATCAGATGAAAAAGGAACTTCAGAAGAACAGTTTAGGAATTGTCGGAAGACCACAAAACACATTTCGGAAATTGTAAAAAACCTTGGCGAAGAAGATCGATTAGTTATCACTCATGGAAATGGACCCCAGGTTGGTAATCTTATGGTACAGCAAAAGTTAGGCCAGGATGTTGTTCCGGCTCATTCCATGGATGTAGTGGGAGCAATGACTCAAGGACAAATTGGTTATATGCTGCAGCAGACATTAGTGAATCATTTTAAAAAAATGGGTCTTAATGTACCGGTTTGTACCATTTTAAATCAAGTAATCGTTGATAAAAATGATCCGGAATTTTTTGGCGAAAATGCTTCAAAGCCAGTCGGTAATTTTTTAACTGAAGAAGAAGCTAAAAAAATGAAGAAAAATTACCCTGATTACATCCTCAAAAAAGTAAAGCCAACAGGTGAACGTTGCTGGAGAAGAACTGTTCCCTCGCCGGATCCCATTTCCAATTCAGAAGGAGATGTGATTAAAACACTAGTGAATGCAGGGGTTATTGTTATTGCTTCAGGCGGCGGTGGCATACCGGTTTTAGAAGATGAGGAAGGAAATTATAAAGGAATTGAAGCAGTTATAGATAAAGATCTTGCAGGAGAAAGATTAGCAGAAATAGTAGGTGCCGATATATTTTTAATCCTTACAGATATAGAAAAAGCTAAAATTAATTATGGTAAACCTAATGAAAAAGCTTTAGGTAAAATAACCTTTCAAGAAGCTCAAAATTATTTCAATGAAGGACATTTTTTAGCGGGAAGTATGGGACCAAAAGTGAAAGCCTGCTTAAGATTCCTAAAAAATGGAGGGAAGAAAGCTATAATTACATCTTTGGATAAAGCTTTGGAAGCGTTTAAGGGAGAGAGTGGAACAATTATTGTAAAATAATTCCTTCTAATGGCAAAATGTATTATTTAATTATGAGAAATATTGGTATTTATCACTAGTATGTGTTTTAAGTTTGTGATAGCTTTAATAAAATTGGTTAGATTTAAGGAGGATTAAAATGGATATTTTAGTTAGGGGAAAATATATAATTACAGATCCTGAAATGGATGAAAAAAGTATTAAGTATAATGAAGCAATTTATATCTTAGATGATAAAATTGTTGAAATTGATGATTATCATATACTTAAGAAAAAATATCCAAAAGCAATAGTAAAAGGAAACGGAAAACAACTGGTTATGCCTGGTCTGATTGATGCACATAGCCATGGAGAAGGATTAACCACTTTTCAGAGAGGAGTATCATATGATTTTTTAGAGAATTATCTTATGGATTGGCCTCAAGGAATCGTATTAGAACCAGAACTTAGAGCAATTATGGTTGCAATTCGTCATTTGCGGAATGGCTGTACAACCTTACATCACAATAACGTGGGGAATGAGTTGGATTTAGAATTTGTAGGAAAAATTCTTAGTGGCTATAAAAAAGTGGGGATTCGAGTAGCTTATTCGAGTGGAGTAAAGGATTTAAATATCTTAACATATGATGATGCAGAATTTTATAAAACCTTACCAACTGAATTACAAAAATTGGTAAAACCCTTAATTTTTAATAATAAAATAGCTTTTACCGAAGAATATTTTAAACACTTTAAATATCTTTATGATAAATATAATGATGATAATAGAAAAATAATTTTTGGTCCACTTTGGGTTCAAGGTTCATCTAATGAATTTCTTCAAAAAGTAAAATCTAAAGCAGACGAATTAGGCAAAATTCCTATACATATTCATACATTGCAAACACCTATTCAAAAAGCATTTGGACTAGAAAAATATGGTAAATCTCTATTAGCTCACTTAGATGATTTAGGACTAGTTGATAAAAATTTGGTATTGGGGCATGCTGTTTTTTTAAATAATTCAGATATTGAGTTATTGGCATCGAAAAAAGGATCAATAACTCATCATCCTAGTTGTAACCTAGCTGTAAGAAATGGTATCGCTCCGGTTTATTTTCTTCATAAGGCGGGAGTAAATATTGCTTTAGGCATTGATGATAAAGGTATTAATGATGATGAAGATCCTTTTATGGAAATGAGAATGATTTATTATCTTCACCGAATTGCTGATTTTGATCTAGTTAATACACCACCTCTAAGTAGTTTTGATGTCTTACAAATGGCTACCTTAAATGCGGCAAGAGTTTGTAATTTTGCAGGAGTAATAGGTGCCTTAAAACCCGGAATGAAAGCAGATCTTATTTTGGTTGATTTAGAGCATATTATGGAAAATCCTTGGGTATCACCCCATTGGAACGTGGCAGATTTACTTATTCATCGAGGAAAAGGTACAGATGTTAATACCGTCATGGTAAATGGTAATATTGTAATAGAGAATCATAAATTTTGTAATATTGATGTTGATTTGGTATATGACGAAGTAAGAAAACAAATTAAAAAAGGTATTAACCCCAAACAAAAAGCATTTGCAGAAAATCTCCAAAAAATAAAACCTTACTGTCAATCTTGGTACAAACGATGGTCAAAGTCAGAGCTTATCCCCTTTTATAAAATGAATAGCCGGATATAGGAAAAATTTAAATTAAATAGATAAATACTTTTTTGATTTAGCGAGAAATCTTCCTCTGAAAAGGCGGGAGTGTATAGACGCCTAGCATAAATAATAGTTTGATAGTAAATAGAGTTCCATGAGGTTTAAATTTGTAAGCATTAACTAGACAGAAAAACTATTTTTTAAGAACTAATATAAAATAGAATAAATGCTATTTAGTATTGACTATTTACTAAGTAAAAGATATCTATTGTATGGTGGAATCTGGAAAGTTATTTGAGACAATACCTTAGTCTTAATGAATACAAACTATATATAAGAATATATAATTGGAATAAGTTTATAGATCAAAACAAAATTATAATATTGCTAACAAAATTATATGGTAAATATAATAGATATAAGATAAAAGCTATTATTCTTTCCCAAAGAGCTCCGGTTAGTCAATATATCAAAATTCATTAGAAACTATGAATAAATTTATACCTCTTTGTAAAATACCATATACTGAACAGTAGGTACAATGTTATGAGAGGAAGTAGATGGATTAATTATCTATCTAATATTCGAACTAAAAATTGATGGCAATTCTAAATTTTTGTTAATATTTATATAAGGGTTATATTGTAATGAATAGATTTGTAAAAATTGCATTAGTCCAATTGTCAAGTGTTTTGGGAGATATAAAAACAAATGTTAGAAGAAGTATAAAAATGGTTGAAAGTGCTGCAGATAATGGAGCAAGAATAATATGTTTTCCTGAAACATTTGCTAGCGGATATGACCTTAATTTTTTCAAAGAAAAGATACCTAGTTTAGCAGAGAATTTGAATGGTTATACAATTTCAAGTTTAAAAAAAATTGCTGAGCACAAAAGAGTTTATATTATTGCGCCCATTATCTTGAAAGAGGATCATAAGAGTTCATTTACTAATTCAGCAGTAGTAATAGATGACAATGGAAATATAATGGGGGTATATAATAAAAATCATTTATGGCATATTGGAGAAGGGAATTTATTTAAAAAAGGCAGTGGGTATCCAATTTTTAAAACCAAATATTGTAATATAGGAATTTTAATTTGTTATGATTTAAATTTGCCAGAAGCAGCGCGAATTTTAACTTTAGAAGGAGCTGAATTAATATTTTTGTGCAGTGCTTGGATAAAAAAAGATAAATATATTTATGATATATTTATACCTGCAAGGGCATTAGAAAATGGAATATTTTTTGCATCCGTAAATATGTTTGATAAAGATAGGAATTTATTTGGGAATAGCAAGATAGTAAATCCTAAGGGAGAAATAGTTGCCGAATCATTGAAAAAATCTGAAGATGTTTTAATTTATAAAATAAATTTAGAAGAGATAACCAAGACAAGATATAATGCTCCATATTTAAGTCAAAGAAGACCTAAACAATATTTTAAACTTTGTAATTAAAAACTAGTGGTATCCTTTTATGAATAAAATTGGGAATTTGCTATTAAACCTTAGATAGAGAAATATTTCTAAATAGACATTAGTTTCTCTTATTCGTTGTGCAATTGGTTGAACGTATTGTGAACCAAAATCTAAAATAACAATCCATTCTTTCTTTTTTCCTATTTTCAAATAAATCTCTCCAGTTTATAATATTGGGTTTGCATACTATTTTGGGGGACTACTATTGCTTTTTCCCGAAGCCTGACAGAGCAATTAGGGCCTTTAACTGCTGCTTCCTGGATATATTTACTGAGCGGTATCTTAAGTTGTGTTTATCTGATTAATAAACCCGGAGGAATTAAAAAAATCTTCCAGCTTCCTATTTTATATTTAATCGGTTGCGGAGCTTTATTTGTTTTTTATATGGTTTGTCTTTATTTGGCGGTGGGGTTAGCTTTTAGCCGTGAACAGGTTATTGAGGTAAGTATTATTAATTATCTCTGGCCCGGTTTAACCCTGGTCTTTTCTCTTCCCATTTTACATAAGAAGTGGCGAATAACTTTAATACCCGGTATTATAATGGCCTTTGCTGGATTTTACCTGGCTACAGTAAACAGTGGAATGTTTTCCTGGAATGTATTCAAAGTAAATTTCCAGGTAAATTATCTTCCTTACTTGTTGGCTTTTATGGCTGCCATTTCCTGGGGGCTTTATTCTATTTTAACTCGCCGCTGGGCTGGCCATGCCGAAGGAGGAGCTGTTCCTATCTTTCTTCTGGTTACCGGGTTAATCTTAACTACAGTAAGATTTATGTTCCCTGAAGAATCTTCCTGGACACCACGTGTAGTAATGGAACTTCTATATATGTCTGTCTTCCCCACCTTTTTAGCTTATACTTTTTGGGATAGGGCTATGCGGAAAGGCAATATTATTTTAGTTGCTTCTCTTTCCTATTTTACCCCCTTACTTTCTATCATTATCAGTTCCTTATATCTTCAGATAGTAATTAAACCCAGTCTCTGGATAGCCTGTGGCTTGGTTATTGCAGGAGCTGTTATTTGTAAATTTTCTATTATCGATAAAACCAAAAAAGAACTTATCTCCAAGTAAAATTAATAGAATACCGTTAGAATTAATAAAAGACTACCGTCTGGGGTGGTAGCTTCTAAATTCTGATTCCTTCTTTCGTAACTATACGCTATCCGCTATACGCTATCCGCTATCAAAGCGTATCCAATATGCCCCTACAATTACAATAATAAATTCCCCTTACCTCTTCTAAGCTTAGCAAATTAACTTTCCTATCCATAGGCCATATCTTAGATTTTTTTGAAAAAAGAAAGAATTTAAGATATTATATAGTATAAATATAATAAGAAAAATTAAAATTTGAGGATAGAGATGTGAAATTAGAAATATCAGAAAAGTTTAAAAAATTGATAGTCGATACCGGGCGAGAACTGTATAAGCAGAATTTAACCATCGGAACCTGGGGGAATATTAGTGTTTTGGACCCGGAAAGCGATTTAGTTTATATTAAGCCGAGTGGTATGGATTATAATGAAATTAACCTCGAAGATGTTATTGTGGTTAGCAAGCAAGGTAAAATAATTGACGGATTTAGAAAACCATCTATCGAGATGCCTATGCATCTTTCTATATATAATGCCAGGAAGGATGTAAGAGCCATTGTTCATTATCACCCCATTTATTCAAGTGTGTTAGCAGTGACGGGCTTTAGCCTTCCGGGAATTTGTGAAGATTTCGTACAGATAGTGGGAGAAAAAGTTTTATGTGCGAAATATGCTTTGCCCGGTTCAGAAGAATTAGCTGAAAACGCAGTTGCCAGTTTAGGAGAAAGAAATGCAGTTTTTCTTTTAAATCATGGAACTTTGTGTGTAGGCAGAGACATGAAAGAGGCGATGAAGGTCTGTTATGTAGTGGAGAAAACAGCCCATATTTATATTTTAAGTAAAAACATAGGAAAGTGCAGGATAATTCCTGAAGAAGATATTAAGGTAATGCAAGATTTTGCCAGGAATGCTTACGGAAAACAGTAAGTTGAATTAAAGCAAATAATTTAAAATAAAAAGTAAAATTATCTTTTAATTTTTAGAGGATGGATAATATGAAAGATAGTGAAAAAACCGAAGAGCAACTTATCAATGAATTGTTTGATTTGCGTAAAAAGATTGCCGAGTTAGAAAATGTAAAAGCCAACCATAAACAAACAAAGGAAAAATTAGCAAAATCTGAAGAACTATACCACTTAATTGCTGAATGTACCAATGATGTGATTACTTTACAAGACTTTAATTTAAAGGCAACCTTTACATATGTCAACCCTTCAATAAAAAATGTTGCCGGATATGAGCCAGAAGAATTACTCGGGAAATCTCCTTTTGATTTTATACATCCCGAT
>Ga0268276_1001546_pt1 | contig 22211 bp, 16 predicted proteins | sample saktaG_4_FD_190145 | JGI IMG/M metagenome (GOLD analysis project Ga0268276, IMG submission 190145) | Saline water microbial communities from Sakinaw Lake, British Columbia, Canada - sak_2010_1_5_45m | ecosystem: Environmental > Aquatic > Non-marine Saline and Alkaline > Saline ... | reverse complement strand
GATAAAAAGAGGTTTTGGAATTATTCTATAATTGTTACAGGATAAAACCTACTAATATTTTATAATAATATAATAGAAAATACAAATATATTAATATAGTATCGAGTTAAGGAAGCAAAAGCAAAGATAGAAAAAGTAACATTCTTCACTCTGTCTAACCATCCCATTAAAGTATGCACTAACTTAATTGTATAGGAATTTCCTTTTTCTGCAAACCCTAATTAGCATATAGTAATAAAACGAAAAAGGAAAAGCGCAAAACGTAAAACCATAGCTTAAAATTAAAAATTTAAATATATTGTTTTATCTATTGAGCATCATATTTCTTATCTCGCATACCATATAGCAAAATAAAAAGATAAAGAAGCAAAAAATAAAACTTAAAATTTAGTATTGAGAGAAAAAGTTTTAAGTTTTGAATTATGGTTTTTCGCTTTTAGTTTTAAATTTTTAGCTATATACTAAAATTGAAAAATTGTATTTGAGACTAACGCCTAATTTACTTGTTAGATTTGCCGGCCAACTCAGTAATTTTTTTGGTCTCCCCGATTACAATTAGAAAATCGTCCTTTTTTATTATATCTTCTGCCCGGGGTGAGATATTAAAACTACTATCTCTTTTTATAGCTAAAACGTTTATTCCATATTTATTTCGCATATCAAGTTCACTTAAAGATTTATCTACGAATTCGGGTAAGGCTTCAATCTCAATAATATTATAATCAGGTTCTAGTTCTACATAATCTTTAATATTCGGAGTAATTAATCTTTGAGCAATTCTTGCCCCCATATCTCTTTCGGGAAATACAACTTTATCCACCCCAATTTTTTTTAAAACCTTTGCATGGAGATCATTTTGGGCTTTAGCGATAATATATTTTAATCCCATTTCTTTTAGCATCATAGTTACTAATATGCTTGCCTCCAAATCAGTGGCGATACCCACAATAGCAGCGTCAAAATTTTTTACTCCCAACTCTTTTAAAACTTTTTCCTCGGTGATATCGGCCTGTACTGCCTGAGTTATTTTATCTTTTAAGTCATCTACTCTTTCTTCGTCATTGTCTACTCCCAGGACTTCATGTCCTAATTCAACCAGGGTTGTGGCTACTGCCGAACCAAATCTTCCTAAGCCAATAACTATAAATTGTTTCATGGAAAAAACACCTCCTTTTTATTTTCGTATCGCGTATCGCGTATTGCGTATCGCGTACATTCAAGATTTTGAATTTGTAAAATCTTCCGGTTGGCCAGTAAGTTTAGTAATGTGTAATATGTGATAAGTAATCAGTAACCTGAAACTTGACACCAATTACTAATTACATATTACTCATTACTGTTTTTCTATACGCTACACGCTCTACGCTATCCGCTATTTTCTTCACGCGATACTCGATACGCAATACGCGATACGATTTTATCCTACCATAATTTTTTCTTCAGGATATCTGATCATTTCCGGTCCTCGTTTTTGAATTAATGATAGAACAAGGCTTAAAGGTCCAATTCTACCAGCAAACATAGTAATAATAATTATAATTTTACCAGCTATACTCAAAGACGAGGTAATACCTGTTGATAACCCCACTGTGCCAAAGGCAGAAACAACCTCGAATAATACTTTTATAAAATTCTCTCTTTCTACATAGGATAATAGGATAGTCATAGTAATAACCAGACCCAAGGAGAGGGTGATAACGGCTAAGGCTTTAGGAATTATATCCTGTGATATTCTTCTTTTAAAGATTTGAATTTCTTCTTTTCCTTTCAGTGAGGACCAGACGTATAATACAAGCAAGCCAAAAGTGGTAGTCTTAACTCCTCCTCCGGTAGAACTGGGAGAGGCACCTATAAACATTAAGATAATAATTAAGAAAAGGGCAGCGTTTTGCATACTTCCGATATGGATGGTATTAAAACCCGCAGTACGGGCAGTTACCGATTGAAAAATCGAACCATATATCTTCTCCGAAAAACTCAAATTTCCCAGGGTAGAAGGATTATTAGATTCTACAAAGAATATAATAATAAAACCGATTAAAATAAGTATAATACTGATTTTCAAAGTTAATTTAGCGTGCAAGGAGAGATTCCTGTTTTTTCCGTATTGAAAAAGTTCTAATATAACTAAAAATCCAATCCCTCCCAATATAATCAAAACCATAAAAGTAAGATTTATAACTAAATCTCCTTTGTAGCGCAGTATGCTATCTGAAAAGAGAGAAAATCCGGCATTGCAAAAGGCGGAGATAGAATGAAAGACTGCCAGATACAAAGCATATAGCGGGGGATAGATCCTCTGCCAGTAAAAAAACAAAATAGTTGCCCCTGTAAGTTCGATAACTGTTGTAAATATTAGGATATGTTTAACTAAGCGGACTAATCCTCCGATAGAAAATTGATTTAAAGATTCCTGCATTATTAATCTTTGCCTTAAAGAGATTTTCTTCCCTATCAAAAAGGCAAACATTGTAGACATGGTCATTATCCCTAATCCGCCACATTGTAAGAGAATCAGGATAACCAATTGCCCAAAAATAGAAAAATCCCTTCCCGTATCCAGCACAATCAATCCGGTAACACAAGTGGCAGAAGTGGCAGTGAAAAGGGCATTGATAAAACCTATACTATTCCCTGTACTGGAAGCAGCTGGAAAATTAAGAAGTATAGTACCTACAGCAATTGCAGAAAGAAATCCTGATGCTAATACTTGAGGCGGTGATAGTTTTTTTTCTTTTGCTTTTCTGATAAGAGATATAGCGCCTTACCTCGTTTTTAAAATTTAGCTTTTAGTATAATTATATAGAAATTTTCTTTATTTTGTAAGCCCTAATTAGTATATAGTATTTCGTATTTCGTGTATAGTAAAGAGAATAGAAGCCAGAAGACAGAATTCAAAAGTCAGAATGAAAAAAAAAGAAAATCTACCCGTAACAAGTAATACGCAATACAAAAGAAAAAGTTTTGAGTTTTGAATTGCTGTACGCTCTACGCTAATTTATTTATTTTCTCCAAAATTCCGGAATTACCAGAATTAAGACCGTATATATTTCCAACCGACCCAATAACATGCAAATAGTTAAAACAATTTTCCCTAAAGGTGGTATGAAGGCATAAGTCTGAATTGGACCGACCAGTCCAAGGCCCGGCCCCACATTCCCTAAAGTAGCGGCAACTGAGGCCATGGCACTGACTATATCCAATCCCAATATAGTCATTATAAAAGAAGAGATAACAAAAATAAAGATATAAAGAAAGAAAAATCCGGTAATATTGCGCATCACATCCTCAGAGACTATCTTATCTCCTAATCTAATCGGAAATACCGCTTGAGGATGAATCAATTTACGAAATTCTCTATGGGCTTGTTTTATGAGGAGGAGAACCCGAATATTTTTAATAGCCCCGCCGGTCGAGCCAGCACACCCACCTATGAACATTAAAATAAGTAAAATACTTTTAGAAAATGCCGGCCAGATATCATAATCAGCGGTTACAAAACCAGTAGTAGTAACTATAGATACAACTTGGAATGAAGCATATCTTAGAGCAGTAAAGATTGAATTATAAATATAAAATCTAAGTTCAGTAGCAACAGCCAAGATTGAAAATAGTATAACTCCACTGTAAAAAAGGAATTCATTATCTTTTAATAAACTTTTTATATTTCCATGAAGGGTTTGATAATGTAAGGTAAAATTTGCTCCGGCTACAAACATAAAGAAAATTATAATAATTTCAAAAACCGGATTGTTATAAACACCTATACTTAGATTTCTAGGGTTGAAACCTCCTGTGGCCATAGTTCCAAACATATTAGTAAGGGCGTCAAATAAAGGCATTCCGGTAAGATACAAACATCCAACCTGTAAAGCAGATATTATGATATAGGCTTGCCATAAAAGTTTAGCAGTTTCTTTGATTCTTGGTTTTAATCTATCTTTTTCGGGTCCGGGTACTTCTGATTTAAATAATTGCATTCCTCCCGCACCTAAGGCCGGAAGTATAGCTACCACCAAGACTATAATTCCCATGCCGCCCAGCCATTGAATGAAGTTCCGCCAGAAAAGAATTGAATAAGGATTTCCTTCAATGGGGGCAAGTACAGTAGCCCCGGTGGTGGTAAATCCGGACATTGATTCAAAATAAGCATCGATGAAACTGGGGAAAGTGCCGGCAAATAAAAAGGGAAGTGCTCCAAAACCAGCAGCCAATATCCATCCCAGAGCAGCAATAGCAAATCCTTCTTTATGACCGATAGGATCTTTTGAAGAAAAATATTTCCATAGTAAAAGGCCGCTTAAAGAAGTAATAGCCATAGAAAGTATGAAAGCATTAATTACTGGTTCCCGATAGTAAATAGCATACAAAAGAGGAAACAGCATGCTTAGTCCTAAAAAAAATATAAGGCTTCCTAAGGTAGTTAGTACGACATTATATCTCACTTTTATTTCTTCCCACCATCAAATATTTTTTCTATTTCCTTTATATCGGATGACAAGGCAAATATAACTATTTTATCTTCAGGTTGAATGATATCATCGCCATGAGGGATAATAACTTCGTCTTTACGAACAATAGCACCGATAATGCTATTATGGGGTAAATTAGCATTTTTTAACGGCGTGTTAATAATTTTTGAGTGAGGACTAACTATTAATTCGATTACTTCTGCTTCACCTTCTTTTAGTAAAGTTAGAGAAATTATTTTCCCTCTTCGAATAAATCGTAAGATGGCAGAGGCAGTAGTCATTCTGGGGTTTACTACAGCATCTACTCCAATTTTTTCCAGTATGGGAATATAGTTTACCCTATCTACTTTGGCAATTACCTTTTTTGTACCTAGATGTTTGGCTAATAAAGCCACTAAAAGATTATCTTCATCAAATCCAGTGACTGCAACGAAACCATCAGTGGTTTCTATGCCTTCAGATTTTAAAAGATCAATATTGGTACCATCGCCATTTATTACCAAGGTACGAGGAAGATTTTCAGCAATTTTTTCACATTTTTCTTTATCTCTTTCGATTAATTTGGTGTTAATGCCCAGTTTCGTTAATAGTAAAGCAGTTTGAATGCCTATCCTGCTTCCCCCCAAAATCATAACATTTTGCACGCTTAAAGGCTTTTCGTTAAAAATTTCATTTAATTCCGAAAAATAATCCTTTTTAATTAAAATATGTAAATTATCGCCCGGAAGAATTTTTTCTTCTCCATTAGGAATAATTATTTTGTCATTTCGATAGATAGCAGCAACCAATATAGGGTATTTAAAGGTGATAGTTTTTAATTTTTGATTAAGGAAAGGGAAATTTTCTTCCACTTTCAATTCAAAAAGCTGAACCTTCCCCCCGGCAAAACTCTGCACTTGAGCAACATTTATTGGTGATTTAAGCAATTTAACTATTTCTTTGGCGGTAGCTCTTTCCGGGTTAATAGTAAGATCTATTCCTAATTTTTCTCGTGATAAGGCATTAGCATACAGATATTCAGGATTTCTAATACGGGCAATTTTTTGAGGCACACCAAATTGCTTTGCAGTCATACAGGCTATCATGTTTACTTCATCACTGCTGGTTACAGCAATTATCATCTCTGCTTGTTTGATTCCCGCTTCTTCTAAAGTGCGGACATTTGCTCCATTGCCTAAAATGGTTAGTACATCTAAATTGTTTTGAGCGGACTGCCGGATCGTATCATTTTTTTCGATTAATATTACATCATGTTTTTCTGAAGAAAGAGTTTTAGCTATTTGACAACCGACTTTCCCTGCACCTACGATAATTATTTTCAAGAGATTCATCACCTCATTTTATTTTTCTTTGAACTTCAAAGTTAATCAGCTATTTATTGGATCCTTTTAACTAAAAAAGAGAAACTATCTGATTTTAGTTTCTCTGAAATATTTAGAAAACATATCCTGATTATTATATCTCCTTCCGCGCTGACGAGGTTAGCTGACGGATTCGAGCTGAAAGGATTGCTCTACCCATTACTAAAATTAAAGTAATGAGATTCACCCCAATATCTTGGTTTCCCCGTTCCCCCCTTTAAGGGATTTAGCAATTAAAATACAATAGTCCTTTTTTACTTTCGAATTTTATACCCTTTTTAGGTATTTGTCAAACTAAAAATCGTAATATAGTATCGAGTATATAGTATTGAGTATTGAGTTAAGAAAGAGAAAGAAAAGATAGAAAAAAGTAGCATTCTTCTTTTTATCTAACTACTCCGCTAAAGTTTACGCTAACTTCGTATTGCGTGAAGAAAAAGAACTAAAGAAAAAAGGAGCGTATTGCCTGCTGTACGCCTTAAAATCATAATTTATAAATTAGGTCTAAAATTAGTGAATTTAGGGAATAATATAAATAGAAGGATCAATATAAATAAAATAATTATTTTACAAAGTTGAAAAAGGCAAATTATCTGAAAGGATAGTACGCAAAGTTATGGGTCTAAGGTGTTTTAACACTATGACCGCCAGACTGCCGGCTTTTTTTATTTTGGGAAATTTATATTTTTATCAATTAAATTTAATAAATCCATAACTTCACCAAGATAAAAATTATAAAGAGAGTAGAAGAAAATTATATAAAAAATGGATTGTTTAAGGATTTTTATAAAAAAAAGAAGGGTTTTTCAAAAAAATGTCGTATATAGATATTATTGATAGATAAATTAGATATAGAAAAATAAAAATATTTTTATAAAATGAGGTGAATAAAATGAGAAAATTAGTTTTTTATTTTGTTACAATTGTTTTAATTTTGACTTTGGGAGGTATAGGATTAACTCAGGGATTACCTTCTTTAACCGAGAGTAGTCCTCCTGCCCCTCCTCCTACTACTACTCCTGTTCCTCCTGTTATTACATCTGTACCCGTATCTTCCCCTAACATTTTTTCCTATGCCGACCCTATCTGCAGTTTTAACTTTAATTATCCTGAAGCCTGGGAACCATATGATGAGATTGATAATACAGGGACTTGTAAAGCAGAAATTGATCTTTTTGAAGGAGATTATATAATAGCAGCTTTTGCGGTATATGTGGAAAATTATGAATCATCTTTAGCAAGTTATGCTATTTCTGTAGAAGAATGGATGATGGATCCTCAAAATATGTCTGAATATAATAAAATTAATGAAGAAGCAATAACTATAGGAGATTTACCTGCTATAAAAAGGCTTTATTCCTGGACTAAGATACACCAAGATGATAATTCCAAGATTCCTATAAAAGCGGTAGATGTTTATTTTGTAAAAGATAATAAGGGTTATATTTTAGAAGGTCAAGTAGCTCAAGATAAATTTGATAAAATATTACCTCAATTGGAGAAGATGTTTAATAGTTTTACTTTACCTGGAGGGACAACAGAACCAACTTCTCCTTCAGTATCTGAGGCAACTTCCGTGGTAACTACCACTGAGACTCCTTCTTCTACTACTTCATCTACTACTGAGGAAATTGCCTTTAAGTTCTGCCCTTATTGCGGAACTCCTCTACAGCCGGATTATCAGTTCTGTCCTGGATGTGGAAAACCAGTTGCAGTTCAAAGATCAGTAAAAGGTCCGAAAAATATCGGAGCAAGAAATGGTAATCAGACTAATATAAATTACTCAGAAAATTTAGTACAGACCAGAGGATTTTCTGAAGAGAACAATCAATTTAACTATCCAAGAGGTATGAACAAGAGCTATAGTAAACCCTTTAAATCTTATAAACCGGCTTTTATTTCCCAAGCTTTTGGCTCAAAATTAGTTCGCTTATTTCCAGAAAAACCGCTCTTCCCCTGGGCAGTTTCTAAAAGAATTAGGTTCGGGAATTATGCTAATTTGTTTCCTGATTCTTTGGGAAGAAAAATATCTTCCCGGGGTTTAGTTATCAGAGATGCCTATCAAACAAATTTAAATTTTTCTTATCTTAAAGGACTAGGTAAACAAATTACATTTAATCCCAATTTAGGAATAGCTTTTCGGGGAGGAAGGATTAATCAATTAGGTTCCTCATTAAAAAATTTAGGGGAAGGAATAGGCTTAGAGATGGTAGTTAGTCAGGCCCCCTCTTTGGGAAAAACCTGGGTTTTAAGAAGTTCTAAGAGAGGTGCTCAAGATAATGTTTCTATGGGTTCTTCTATAGGAAGGATAAGTTCTAAAATCGGGAGTTCAGTTGTCGATCAGATCCGTTCTTCCTCTTCTCTGGGAGGATGTTTTTCAGTTATAGGTCAGGGAGTTGCTTCTGAAATAGGGATAAAGAGAGAAGGAGAGACGTTACCTTCATTAACCTCGGAAGCTCCTCAGACTGCTCCCGTTATTCCGGAGACTCCTCCGGCTATTGGACCTGAGGGTATAGTAAGCCCAACTCCCGGAGCTTCTGAACAAGGAGGGATAACTCTTACCCCTCCGGGACAACCTATTCCAGCACAATCAGGCACAGGTGGGCTAGTATTACCTACTCCTGGAGGGGGAGGGACTCAGCAGCCTGAGATTATCTGGAAACAGTACAGTTTAAACCAGGCTTTTGGTCATAATATGTTAATTACCGGTTATTTGGAATATCCTTCTACCTGGTTAGTGAATTTAGATTCCTTTAATAAATCGGTGACTTTTTCGGAAGATACCAGTGGACTTGTTTCTTTAACTTTATTTCCTGGTTTAATGGGGCAATTCAACAGTGCTCAGGATTTAGCTCAACAGGTCGCTTATCTCTTACAACAACAAGTTCCCGATTTATCTATAGTAAATCAGGAATTTAAAATAGTACCTTCTCCCGGTGGTATAAGTGGAGCAATAGAACTTACCAATGGGAAGGTATATCTCCGAGGAACTTATCAAGGCAGCCGTTTTTCCTTTAGCATAGAAACCATGGCTTTATATACCGGTGTTTTTGGGGCTCAATCGATGGGATTTGCAGCAATAACCCAGGCATCAGAGGGAGTATTTGTGGAGAAAGAACAGAAATATTTTAATCGAATGATTATTTCTTATAAAAAGAGCTTAGGTATAGGAATGCAATAAAATCAAAAGAAGGTATAATTATTTCCCTGAATAAAAACTTAAAAAGGGAGGGTAAATTGATAAAAAAGAAAAGTTATTGTTTGGTAATTTTATGGATAGTGGTAATTTTAACGGGAATATTTTTATTTTCTTCCTTCGCTCAGGAACTAGATATAACTCTGAATGATGGAACGATTATTAATCTGCCGGTGATTGAATTTGAGCCTTCTTCGTGGGTAGAAAAAGAGACAGAGAAAAAAGACTTTTTACATTACACCTTCGACATTTCAGCTCTCTCTTTTGACCAACAGAAGAAAGTAACCGATTATATCCAGAGCAGAGTTGACCAAATTTATCTTACCGGTCAATATTCCCGTTTAGTCGAAGAGATGAATATTTTAAAAGCCCTGGCGATCTCTCAAGGTAAAGATGATTTACTTGCAGAAAGCCTTTATTATCAGGGGAGAGCCTGGTATCGTCAAGGGAAGGATGATGATGCCCGTCAGGTACTCCTTCAGGCCTTAGAAAAATATGAAGACTTGCAAGATAATCAGGGTATTATGAGAGTCTATATTACTCTTGCCGGTATATATCAAAGTTACCAGGACTTGAATAAATCAGAAGAATATGCTCAACTTGCCTACCAATTAGCCGAACAACTTCAGGATATTTCTGGGAAAGCCTCTTCCTTTTTAAGCTTTGGAATAATATATTTTTATCAGGGAGACTTAGAAAAAGCAGAAAAATATTTCTTAGATTCCTGTAATCTTGCTGCTCAAGTCGAAAATGTGGAAATAACCGCGTTATCTTTAAATAATTTGGCTTATGTATATGTAGAAAAAGGAAATTACCAAAAAGCCCAGCAAATTTGTGAGTCCTCTTTACAGGTAAGTTTAGAGGCCGGTTTTAAGTGTGGAGAATTTGCGGTCAAACTTTCTTTAGCCCGCCTTTATCACGAAATCTGGGGAGATTCTAATCAAGCTCTTCAATATCTAATAGATGGACAGAGATTAGCCCGAGAGATGGATCTGGGTTACCAGGAGGCTTGGGTGCTTAATAATATGGGGATTATTTACTTAGATAAAGGAGATTTTCAAAATGCCAAGAAGGTCTTAGAGAAAGCAGAAGACCTTCTTCAGTTATATGATATGCCCGGAGATATAGGGGTATACACTAATCTGGGCAACCTTTATTTACAGACCAATGACCTAAAAAAGGCAGAAAATTATATTACCCGGGTTCTTAGATTAGCTACCACTTTAAATTACCCTCTATCTATCGCTGATGCCTGGATGAATTTGGGAGTAGTCTATAATAATGAGGAGCGGTATAAGGATGCGCTTGCTGCTTACACCGAGGCAATTAAAATCTATGAAGAATTAAATATTCAGCCTCGGATTGCAGCCTTAATGAATAATTTTGCCTCTTTAAACCAACATCTGGGCAATTTAGAACTTGCTTTAGAAAGCCAGTTAGAGGCCTTAAGGATTCACCAAGAATTAAATATGCCTTTTGATCTGGCTTTGGATTATGGTAATTTAGGGACTATCTACCTGGATATGAAGGATGTGACCAAGTCGGAAGAATATTTTAGGAAAGGCTTAGAATTAGCCCAAAAATTAAATTATTCCCATATGATTTGGTATTGTCAGACTGGTTTAGGTCGAATTTTATTGGAACAAGGAAAAAGAGAAGAATCTCTTGCTTACTTTAAAGAGGCTATAGATATTTTAGAAGGATTACGAGAAAAACTTACCTCTACCGAAATGAAGAGAGGTTTTTTTGAGAATAAACTCTTGGCTTATGATTTGACAGTAGAGGTCCTCTGGGATTTAGGCCGGTTTGAAGAGGCTTTCAATTATACCGAAAGAGCAAGAGCACGTAGTTTTTTAGATATCCTGGGTGGAACAATGCTTAAGGTGAAAGATGAAGACGAAGAGATGGTTAATCATCTTCAAGATTTAGAAACAAGGATTGCCTCTCTTCAGGAGAAGGAACGTCAGGAGAGAGCTAAACCGGCTGAAGAACAAAACACTGCTTATTTAGAGGAATTACAGAAGATTCTAAAAAAACTTCAACAAAGCTATTTCCAGGTAAAAGAAGATTTAAATTACTATTCTCCCGAGGTAGCTTCTTTAGTTACTATTAATCCTCTTACTTTAGATAAGGTAAGAGGAGTTTTAGATAAAGAAATTGTTCTATTAGATTATTATATTACTGGAGATAGGATTTTAGTATGGGTCGTAGAGCAGGAGGGAATAAAGACTAAAGAGATAAGTATAAAAGACATTAATCTTAACAAGAAAATTGAAGAGGCTCGGAAGGTTTTTACCACTACCGAAGAGGACTGTGACTATCAGAAGATTTGTGAGGAACTTTACCGAATACTCTTTGCCCCAATAAAGGCTTTAATAGGGGAAAAGACTACCATAGGGGTAATTCCCCATCGCGGTCTTTTTTACCTGCCTTTTCAGGCCTTAAGGGGAGAAGAGGGATTTTTGGTTAACCGGTATAACTTATTTTATATACCTTCCGCCAGTGTCTACTCCTATTGTTTGGGGAAAAATAGAGGAAATCAGGAGAGTTATCTCGGTTTTGGTAACCCCTCTTTTGAAGGAACAGACCTACCTTCCTTACCCTTGAGTGCAGAGGAAGTTAAAATTGTGGCTCGAAGTTTCCCTTATAATGATGTTTTTATCGATAAAGAAGCTAATGAGACAAAATTTAAAGAAATTTGTTCCAATTTTGATGTAATTCATCTCTCTACCCATGGCCTGGCTGATGACCAGAGACCTCTTTTTAGTGTAATTTGTTTAGCTAAGGATGAGCAAAATGATGGGGAAGTTAGGGCTTATGAGGTGTTTTCTTTAAATTTAAAAGCCAATCTAGTAGCCTTGGGAGCCTGTGAGACCGGATTGGGTAAGTTGAGCGAAGCAGAAGGGTTGGTAGGTTTGGTAAGGTCGTTCCTTTATGCTGGGGCTCCTACAGTTATAGCCAGTTTATGGAGTGTATATGACCGACCAACTATGGAATTATTTATTAATTTTTTCAAATATTGGAAACAAGAAGGGATGAGTAAAGTAGAAGCTCTTGGTCGTGCTCAAAGAGAATTAGCGGAAGAATATGGTCTCCCCGTTACTTGGGCTGGATTTATCCTGATTGGTGATTATAGATAGTAAATATTTAATTAAGTTATTTTTTCGTTCCGTTCATGGATGGAGAGGGTAGAGTGAAGAAGATTAATTTAAAAAATATTTTTAAAATACTAATTTCATAAAATGAAAAAATAGAAAGGAGAAAAAAGTAATGGGAATAAAATATAAACTTATTATGGGAATAATTTTAATTGCTTTTATGTTAAGTGTGGGGATAGTTTATGGTCAGGGGAGTCTCTATTCTGATCCTCAGGGTCGTTTTTCCTTTAATCTGCCTGCCGGGTGGAGAACTGATGTTCCTTATGATTCAGCTCAAGCAGCTTATTTTGTTTATGCAGTGCAACAAGGGACTGTTGGGGAATTAATCGTTATGATTGAAGAGTTACCCTTTGGTGCGAGTATAGAGCAATATGTAGCAGCGGCGGAAGAAAATGGTTTTAAACAACTTCCTGGCTATACATCCGGGACTCAACTTCCGACAAGTATTTTTGGTTTACCCGCAATAAAGAAGAATTTTACCTTCAGCCCTCAAACAGGATTAACTTTACAAGCTGAAGCATATATGTTTATAAGTGGCAACTCTGCCTATACTATACTTTTAGATGTTTTACCTGATTATTTTGCTCAAGTAGAACCGGGTTTTGCTCAGGCGGTAACGAGTTTTAAAGTGCAAGGTGGGGCACCAGTAGCAGTTCAGCCTACTACCCCTCAACCAGTAGTTCCATCAATCCCTACTCCCACTCAGACAACACCAGTTCCTCCAGTACAACCAGTAGTACCGACACCCACACCGACTATTCCGACCACACCAGTTCAACCTCCGGTGACTGCTGAAATGAATATATATACAGATCCCCAGGGTCGCTTTAGTATCCCTATTCCTACCGGAAGCACTACAGCTCAGACTACTGAAATGGGAGTAATCTTAAATACTCCTGATGGAGCCGGAATTGTGATGATGTATACTCTGGGAGAACAGTATGTCCAGGGTATGGTAGCTCAAATTAAACCCAATCATCAGTTTCATGGTCAAAGTCAGCTTCAAGCCGGAAACAGACAGGCCTTAGTCGAGCTTTATTCTAAGGTTAATCCTCAGGATAATATAAATTATGCTACCGTAGTAGTTACTTATCCCGGTACACCCTTTATGATAATTATAACCGTTCCTGCAGATAAATATAATCAAGCCCAGCCCTGGATACTGGAGATGATAAAAGGAACATCCATAAGATAAAAACCTACCAGGGGACGGTTCTCTGGCAGGTTTTTATAGGCAAACTTTACAGAAATTTTATAGTTTTTTTCTTGACAGAAAGGATAGTTTGGAGTATAAATAATAATAGAAAATAAAGTTGACAAAAATAGTATGAAAATGAAGGGAAAATTAAGATGCCAAACTATGATTTTGAATGCCGGGAATGTCACGAAAGTTTTGAAGTTAGGGCAACTATTAAAGAAATGGAAGAAGGCAAGATATCCTGTGTAAAGTGTAAGAGCAAAAATATCAACAGGATTTTTAATGGCTGTGGATTCAACACCGGAAAGTCCTCATCCTCGGTGAGTTCAAGTTCCAGTTCCTGCAGCTCGTGCTCATCTGGTTCTTGCTCGACTTGTGGATAAGATATAAAAAATTTCGTAAGAAAAAGGTAATGGTTTTAGTAAAGATAAGCCGTTACCTTTTTTGTTTTATAAAAATAAATAATATTTTTTGAAAAGTTTGCAGGAATTCGGGGCAAGAGTGGAGAATAACTATTTAGTTAACTAGTTAGTCGGTTACCTGGTTAGTTAGTTAATGAATTAATATAAACCAATTAACTAGTAAACCAGCTAACTAATTTTATACGCGATACGAATAAAAAAAGGAGGTAGATAATTTCGATGTTAAAGAAAAAAAATATACCTGGGATTAAATTGTGGTTGTTTGCATTGATATTTTTAATATTTTTAATGATTTTTTCCGGAGCAACTATGGCGCAGGAGGTAGCTAAGGATTCAGAATATCTTCAAAAGATTGTTTTTTGTAAAGATATTCTAGAAAATAACCCACTCCGACAGACCAATTTTTTCTTTCCCCAGGATGAGAAAGTAGTTACTTGGCTCAGATTTTCCTATAATTCTCCAGAAAATTTTGTACTCAGATGGGAATGGATTGCTCCACAGGGGAAATTATATCGTCAGGGCGAAGTGGAGATGGAGGCCGGCAGCTATACGAATTACCGCACCTGGTACTGGATAAATATTAAAGGTAATTATGCTTCTCAGTTGCCCGGAGAATGGAAAGTAAGAGTGTATGTAAACGATATTTTTCTTACGGAAAAGAATTTTTTTATGGTGGGACCTTTTTAAGGTGATAGTCTAATTATCCACGACTTGAAACTATTTATAGTTTTGTAGAGATTGTATTAATTTAACTGCTGGAGAATAGATTTTGTTATGAAAAATTGAAATTAGAAGTAAAAGAACTGAATAATCGATGAAAAAAAAATTTAATTTGTTGTTGATTAATCCCTGGATTTATGATTTTACCGCTTATGATTTCTGGTCTAAACCCTTAGGGCTATTATATATTGCCAGTATCTTGAGAGAGCAGGGTTACGAGATTAGTTATATAGACTGTATGGATCGTTATAATCAGGAGATTATAAAATTACAGAGTAGAGAATTTCCTAAAAAAGATGAATTTGGCCGAGGTTCTTTTTATAAAGAACTGATTAAAAAACCCGCAGTTTTAAAAGATATACCTCGCAGATATAACAGGTATGGGATTACCGAAGAAATTTTTCTGAATAAATTAGAAAATCTGCTTTTACCCCAGGCAGTGTTGGTTACTTCTATTATGACCTATTGGTATCCCGGGGTGTTCAGAGCGATAGAGATAATCAAAGAAATTTTTCCCGGCATTCCTATAATTCTGGGAGGTGTCTATGCTACTTTATGTTTTGAGCATGCTTCTAAATTGTCCGGGGCTGATTACATAGTAAAAGGGAATAATATAGGAGATTTATTACTAATATTAGAACAGCTTAGCGGGAATAAAAATGATTATTCAAAATACGAGAAAGGGTTAGATTTCCTGCCTTATCCGGCTTGGAACCTCTACCCAAATCTTGATTATATCTGTATTTTATCTTCTCGGGGTTGCCCTTATCGCTGCAGCTATTGTGCTTCTTTTAAAATAAATCCCAAGCTGAAATTTAGAAACCCTGAAGAAGTAGTCAAAGAAATAGAGTATTGGAATAAAAGGAGAGGAGTAAAAGATTTTATCTTTTACGATGATGCCTTATTGATAAATTCAGAAGATAATTTTCTTCTTATTTTAGAGGAATTAGTCAATAAAAAATTAGAGGTTAGACTTCATACTCCTAATGGTATTCATACCCGAATGATAAATAAAAAAATAGCTGTTAAGATGCACCAGGCAGGGGTAGAGACCATCAGATTAGGATTTGAAACGGTAGATTCCCGGGTCCAGCTAGAGACAGGAGGGAAGGTAACTAATCTTGAATTTAAGAAAGCAGTGAATTGTCTTTTGGAAGCAGGATTTAAATCTTCCCAGATCGGGGCTTATCTTTTAATCGGGATACCCGGACAGAAAATACAGGAAATTATTGATTCTATTTATTTTGTGATAGATTGCGGTGCCCATCCGTGTTTAGCTAAGTTTTCGGCTATTCCGGGTACAAAGGTCTGGGATGAAGCCAAATCCTATTTTAATCTAGAGGAAGAGGTTGACCCCCTTTTTCATAATGATGCACTTTTACCTTATTTGTCACCTGATATTACAGATAAAGCTTACCAGCAGGTAAAATCAATAACAAAAAATAATTAACACGGGCTAAATGTGTTATAATTAACCTAGTCAATATTTAATATATTTCGAATATTGTAAATGGAGGTGATTAAATAAATAGGTTATCCCCAGACGGAAAAATGTAAACAAAGGCAAGAAACAAAATAGACAAAATAGCATACATGGATTAGTAATTGTAGATATTTATAAAGCATTTAATAGTATATAAGGAGGAGAAGAAATGGAGCTATTAAAGGTCTCATCTAAGTCGAGCCCTAAAGCAGTGGCCGGTGCCTTAGCAGGAGTAATACGGGAAGAAGGGAAAGCAGAATTACAAGCTATTGGAGCAGGAGCAGTAAATCAAGCAGTTAAAGCGATCGCTATTGCTCGGGGCTTTACTGCAAGCAGCGGTATTGACTTAATTTGCATACCAGCTTTTGTAGATATTGAAATTGATGGAGAAGAGAGGACCGCTATTAAATTTTTAGTCAAACCCGCATAAAAAATTATATTATCAGTATCACTCCAGATAAAAAGTGGTAGGAAGAATTTAGAAGTTATTAAAAATACAAGATTGATTTAGAAAGTAATTCATAATTCATAGCTAAAGTGGTTTAACAAAATAAGAAGATTATAAAAATAGAATAAAAAAGGGGGGGAAATTAAGATTAGTATGGATAAAAAAAATGAGAAAAAAGAGAAAATAGAGAATGTGCCTGCCCAAAAAACTGAGAAAATACTTGAGGAAATAAAGAAGGAAGAAAAGGAAGAAGAAAAAGTTCAGGCTAAAGAAATTTTGGGAGAAGTTAATATTGTACCTGAGGTAATAGCGACCATAATTAGCAGAACAGTAATCGGAATACCCGGGGTAGCCGGATTAGCTACTCGTGCCAAAGGCGGAATAGGAACTTTGTTGGGGACAAAAGAATTAGAAAAAGGGATAAATGTTGACCTTAGAGAAAACAAAGAAACCTCTACCACTATTTCAGTTATTTTAGACTATGGTTCCATAATAATTGATGTGGCTAAAGAGATTCAGAAAAAGGTAAAAGAAGAATTAGAGGCTAAGACCGGATTAAAAGTTACCGGAATAAATGTGAACATTCAGGGAGTGCATATAGAAGAAAAGAAATAGTTATTATATAAAATAAATAGGCCTATTCAGGTAATTTTTTAAAGCCTGATAGGCCTATTTATTATCAAATTTGATAATAAAATTAAAAAATATTTTTATTTTACTTTCTCTTTTAATTCCTTACCTGCTTTGAAGAAAGGTACATTAATAGCCTTTACTTGAATTTTTTCGCCAGTACGTGGATTTCTTGCTGTTCGAGCAGCTCTTTTTCTTACTCCAAAAGTTCCGAAACCTACTAATCTGACGGCGTCACCTTTGGCTAAGCAACCAGCAATATTTTCAAAAACACCTTCGACAGCTATTTTAGCTTCACGTTTAGTACAACCAACGTCACCTGCTACCATATCGATTAATTCGCTCTTGTTCACTGTTTTCACCTCCTTTCATTTTTAAAACGGAATACTCTATAAAATAGGGGAAAATATAAGTATTTCGTATCTACTACTTGTATTATCCGTTATTTATATAGTATACGACAAGTATTTTAAAAATCCTTCTTTTTTAGAAATTATTTTTAATATTTTTAGAAAAAACAGTACTTTCAAGCACTTTTCAATAAATTTGACTTAGTTTATCATCTAAAAGATAGATTAAGACCTTTAAAATAGAAATATGTTAGGTAATTATAAAAGAAACTGATTGATATTTCAAGTGTTATAATCACCTTTTAATTCCGTTTCTAATCCTACTGAAAGTAACTTAGTTACAAAAATAATCCCAAAGTCTATAGAATTGATTCGGTTTTTTAGCGTTCAGCTAAAAGTGTAATTTAATATTTCATTAATTTCGTGAGATATCTTCTGTTGCATTTTATGTTATAATAAAAAATAAGTAGATACATGAGTAGGTAGAAACTAATTTAATATCGTGTATTTTAACCTAGAGCGTAGAGCATATAAAAAAACAGAGATGAGTAATATGTAATTAGTGATTATTGTTAAGTTTTAGGTTACTGATTACTTATCATATATTACAGGTTATAAAACTTAATAGCAAGTTAGAATACCCCACTAAAGTTTACACTAACGATTTTAAAAATTCTAAATCTTGAAAGTACGCAATACGCAATACGATATGCGAAAAAAAGGAGGATATAAAAAAATGTCAAAAGGTATATTATTTCAAAAGAGAGGAAAAATATTAACCTGCATTTTCGTCACCTTAGTATTGTTACTTTGTTTGACTGTTATAGGGGTTAGTTATGCACAAAGCCCCAGTTCAGAGGAAACCGAGAAGATGAAAAGCATTCAAATTATCAATCCCCACCCCCCTTTTTCTCTTAGATTATGGCTAGATAAAGAGCGGGGGGCTACCTATGCACCCGGAGAGATGATTAAAATTTTTTTCCAGGTTTCTCGGGATTCCTATGTAATGCTTTATAGCTATGATGCCGAAGGCAGGGTCCTTATTGTCTTCCCCAACCGGTATTCACAGGATAATTTTGTAAGAGCGGGGGAGATTAAAACAATTGAAGGGGCGATTGATCCCCATACCAAACCAGGAGTTGAATATATTCAGGGATTCGCTGCTACTAGACCAATATTTTTAAATAATCGAGAAAAAGATTTAATTTCTAAAGAATTTATGCCGGAGGTAAATAAAGATTATAAAAACTTTACTAACATCATTAAGGGCATAATAGTATCCGCGCCTCCTACTACCTGGGTTTCGAGTAATCTATTAAGTTATACGGTAAGGCCAATAACTCCACCTCCTGCTAATTACGGCAGGATTATAGCAACTTCCCAGCCTCAGGGGGCGAAGGTATATCTGGACAATGTTCAACGGGGAACAACCCCCTTAAATTTGGATAGGGTCGCCACAGGTCAGCATCATATTAGACTAGCAATGGCAGGTTATCAGGATTGGAGTAGCAATGTCTCAGTATCACCTTCCCGAACCACTACAGTTTCTGCTGATTTAATTCCTTTACCTGTATATGGTTCGATTTCTGTTTACTGCAATCAGGGTGATGCTAGGATTAGCTTAGATGGAAGTTACCAGAAAAGAACTTCTGCTAATAAGTCGGTAGAAATAAAGAATGTTAAACAGGGTTATCACGAATTATTAATCACCAAAGATGGCTATCAGGATTGGATTAGCACTATAATGGTTACAACCAACCAAACTTATATGGTCTCTGCTTACTTAGCCCCCGAAATCAACTATAATGGCTCTATTACTGTTTACTGCAATGTCAGCGGAGCAAAAATATTTGTAAATGGAACTTATAAGACAGCGACTTCATCTTCGCAACCAAAAATCTTAGAGGAATTAAAAGAAAGAGAATACGAGATTACTCTAGTTATGGATGGATATAGAACCTGGGTAGAAGATATTTGGGTATATGCCGGTGAGATTACTTCTCTCTATGTTGAAATGAACAAGATAGAATATTAAAGAATTTTAATGAAATATATAGAGTTGAGATAGATGAGAAAAATATAATGATTGTTCTTTGCTAAATATTCATTCAGGTTTAAGTTAAAAACAGGTTAGAAACCACTCTAACCTGTTTTTAACTTAACAATCTATTTAAATTTATTGTAAGGAGGATAGAACAAGATATGAGCGAAATTGATGTAGTAATTATCGGCGGGGGACCTGGCGGATATGTAGCCGCCATAAAAGCAGCCCATTTAGGATTAAAAGCACTGCTGGTGGAAAAGGATAAGTTGGGAGGAGTCTGTTTAAATTGGGGTTGTATTCCCACCAAGGCTTTAGTAAGTACTGCAGAGCTATTAAACCATCTACAAAGAGCTGGAGAATTTGGGATTCAGGTTAAAGATTACTCTTTTGATTTTCCTGCCATAATGAAGCGGAAAGACCTGATAACCCAAAGATTGTCCTCTGGAGTAGGACAGCTAATGAAAGCCAATCAGGTAAGAGTAGTAAAAGGAGAAGGGCAGATAATTGAGCCAGGGAAAGTGGAAATTACCGATAGTGCTGGACAAAAAGAGGTTATAAAGGCCAAAAATATCATAATTGCTACCGGCTCTTCGGTGATGAGTCTTCCAATTCCAGGCATAAACAGCGACGGAGTAATAACCAGTAATGAAGCCCTATCCTTGAGCGAACTGCCCTCCAGGATGTTAATTATCGGAGGAGGAGTAGTAGGTATAGAATTCGCCGGTATCTTTAGGGCTTTGGGAGTGGAAGTCACCGTAGTAGAGATGCTCCCCAGGATCTTACTCCCAATAGATGAAGAGATAACCCGCAGGCTTACTCAACTCCTGAAAGGAAAAGGGATTGAAATTCTTACTGATTCCAAAGTTAAGGAGATAAAGAAGAACCATCAGAATTTAGAAGTTCTGATTTCCACTACCGACGGAGAAAAAATAATAGAGACCGAAAAAGTACTGTTAGCTGCCGGTAGGGTACCTGAGCTGGGAAATATAGATGTTCAAAGATTGGGTATCGAATTAAATGGAAAAGCGATTAAAGTAGATGAAAAGATGAGGACCAATATTCCCGGTATCTATGCGGTCGGAGATGTGGTGGGCAAGATAATGTTGGCCCATGTTGCTTCCCGAGAAGGAATAGTAGCGGTAGAGAATATCTCCGGTAAAGAGGTTTTGATGGATTATAAAGTTGTTCCTAATTGTGTATTTTCCATGCCCGAGGTAGCCAGTGTAGGGCTAACTGAAGAGGAAGCCAGAAAAGAAAACGATAACATTAAAGTCTCCAAATTTCCTTTTTTGGCAAACGGTAAAGCCCTGAGTATGGGAGAGACTGAAGGAATGGTAAAGATAATTGCCGATGGGGATACTTTCGAACTTTTGGGTGTGCATATCTTAGGAACACACGCCAGTGACCTGATTGCCGAAGGGACCCTGGCTCTGTCTATGGAGGCTACCGCTTTTGAGATTGTAAATACTATCCACGCTCATCCCACCTTGGCAGAGGCTGTTGCCGAAGCAGCAGAAGGGGTATTAGGAAAACCTATCCATCTGGCAAAAGGATAATTTACCATTTATCCTTTGGTTAAATTATATAACGCTACTCATGAAGATAATACGACATAAAAAGAACAAAGAAAAACAAATGATAGAGGGCAGATGTTAGTGCTAACTCAATTAATTCGGAAAGAACAGCCAGTGACAAAACAGTAAAGAGCATACTTAATGAACTAGCAGGTAAGGTATCGAGCATTAAAATCTCCGCTTGAACTTTGTCAGGGGACGGTCCTTTGACAAAGTTTTTTGATGAAAAAAATTTTCAAGTGAGATAAAATAATATTCCTAAAAAATGAGAAATGCTTCCACCTAAAACAAATAGATGCCAGATGGGATGGTGGTAAGGCAATTTTTTCCATAAATAAAATATTATTCCTAAAATATAGCAAGTTCCTCCGATAAAAAGCCAGATAATCATTCCCCGAGGGAGCATCTGTATCATTGGTTTTATGGCAATAACAACAAGTAATCCCATAACCACATAAGATAATACCAATAAAGCTTTCAGTTTATCCAAAAGGAGTGCAGTTATAATAATTCCTCCTATTGCCATTGCCCAGGCAAGCCCAAAAAGAGTCCATCCCCAGGCACCTCTCATAAGCGTAAGGGTGACAGGTGTATAGGTTCCTGCAATAAGAAGATAGATTGCTGAATGGTCCAGAATTCTGAAAACATTTTTTATCTTTGGGTTTACAAAACCATGGTAAAGAGTGGAAGCTAGATAAAGCAAGAAAAGAGTAATTCCATATATACTGAAACTTACTATTCTCCAGGCATCACCGCGTCTGCTGGCAAGAACTACTAAAATTACCAGGGCAGCAATGCTTAAACCTGCTCCGATACTGTGAGTAATGCTGTTGGCGATTTCCTCACCCGAGGTTTGAGTTTTTAAAGAATAACTTTCTTTTCTTAGATTATTTATTGGTTTATTTTTCATTTCTATAAATATCCACAAACATTAAGATTGATAATTTTTTGAGATTATTGAAAAGTTGTAATATATTCTATCATGTGTATATTTATAATGCAAAGAAGAGAAAGTGGCACGACGAGGTGAATTTGTCGATAGTTCAGTAATTTTTAAATTATTTTTCAATTTTCTCTGTTTTTTATCAATGTTTCTTGTCAATTGACTTTTATTAGTCTTTGTTACATAATATTTAATAAATTCAAATAATTGCG
>Ga0268276_1001543_pt1 | contig 22237 bp, 23 predicted proteins | sample saktaG_4_FD_190145 | JGI IMG/M metagenome (GOLD analysis project Ga0268276, IMG submission 190145) | Saline water microbial communities from Sakinaw Lake, British Columbia, Canada - sak_2010_1_5_45m | ecosystem: Environmental > Aquatic > Non-marine Saline and Alkaline > Saline ... | reverse complement strand
TCAGACCCCATTCTAGTTTAGAAAACAAGAGTCCAGCAGACATTTACTTTGATTTTAGCAGATTATTTTGACCTACGACATATGTCTGTGGGACGCACACTAAAGAAAAAGAGTCTCTACTCAGGGAGATATCTTCTTTTTCCAAATGCTACCTGCAAGAAATCCTCAAAATACAATCTTGTATCCTCTTGAGATATACGGGAAATATCTTCTGCAACTTGGGCCCTCAGTTCATCATATCGCCTTTTATCTTCATAAAGATTATCTCTTGAAATTCTATTCATCAAGGTATTCATTGTAAGAAAAATCTGTTTTATCCTATATTCTTCAGTACCGGGGGGAGAAGCGTTTACTCTAAAAGCTGTGCGAACCCAGATTATAGCATCAAGCCCATGCTTTGCTTCGGCGATTGCCCCAGAAACTTTTTTGTCAATTGATGGACTCATCTTAGCATAGAAATAAGGTATTTAAAAAGAATTCTGTTTTTCAGGACATATTTATCTAGCAGAATCAGCCTGCTTCTCTAATTCATTCTTTTTTGTTACAGAAAAACTTTCGCTTGAATTTTCAGCAGCTTTCATAAGCTCATCTGCCAGGGCCTCATAAATCTTCTTCTTTTTGTTGAAAGACTTATCATGAGAGCCATGAACAATATTTCTCATAGCAATGCTTATCCTTCTTGTGGGTGCGATGTCGACTGCCTGGGGATACTTTGCTCCACCATATTCAATTGCGGTGACTTCGTCTCTTGGACAGGCATTTACAACTGCGCTTACAAAAATTTGAATTGGATTCTTTCCTGTTACTTTCTGGATTATCTTGAAGGCTTCAATAACGACCTTGGCTTCTTGGGTATATTTTCCTGAAACTCTTGTTATGATCTTATGCTTCTTTCCTCTGTGCCCTGGGACAGCTAATTCATTTATCAGTTTTTCAATAATGTTTATCTTTGCCTTAGAAAATCTTTCTCTTGCTCTACCATGATTCTTTACAGTCAATCTTGGCTCAACATTGATATAATTTCTCAGACCCATGTCCTTGATCTCAATGTTTTCTGTTTCAAATATGTCAAATATTTTCATTTTGATTATAATTATCTCCTACCTTTCTCAATCTTTCCATGAGAAAGTCTGCTTAGTGGCTGATCATTTACGGATATGACTTGATATCTTACGCAAGGAATGTCTCCTTTAGCTCTTCCCATTTTCCCGCCTATGCTTTCAACCAAGACTTCATCATGCTCGTCAACGAACTTTTGAGCAAGATTTCCTGGCAAAAAGGCAGTTATGGTTTTATTATTTTTTAGAAGCTGGACTCGGGCGCATTTTCTCATTGCGGAGTTTGGCTGCTTAGCTTCTAATTGAACTTTTTCAAGAACTATGCCCTTTGCTTGGCTAGCTCCCTCTAGAGGGTCGGTCTTCGATTTCAAGTGTAGAAGCCTTCTTTTGTATCCAAAGTGACTCCACTTGAGTTTTTGTCTATTTTTCTTTAATTTTCTAGCACTCATTAATCCCATGATAAGTTATCCAAAAATAGGTATTTAAATCTTTTTTAAATGAGAAATTGAGCCTTTAATCAAGATGCTTGGCACAATTTAGAACATGTGTCTTATGACCCCTTTCTTTATCTATCTCAAAAATGCTAATGCTTGTATTTTTAAAATTTTGTGACAAGGGGATATCTTCTGATTTTTTGCCAGTTATTGCGCAAACAAGTGCCTTTTTGATGCCATTATGACAAACAAATAAAACAGTATCATTTAAATGCTTTTCAAGAATTTTATCAATAAATTTTTTTGCCCTCTCAAACATTTCGTTTAGGGACTCAGAATCTTTTGAGTTCATATTTACAATGCTCCATTTATCTCCAACAAGACCAAGATCTTTTTTGCATTTTCCTTCAAGGTCTCCTAACTTCCTTTCTCTTAATTCTTTGACAAATTCAATAGGAACTTTTGGATGAAATTTTGCTATTTCCTTAGCAGTATCTGCTGCCCTCGCTAAATCACTAGAATAAATATAGTCAATTTTCTCCCCTTTTAATCTCAAGGCAACTTTCTTTGCCTCCCCCATGCCTTTTTCAGATAGTTTTCCAGGGAGGTGTCCCTGAATAATCTCTTTCTGATTTTCAATAGTCTCCCCGTGCCGTGTTATAATTAATTTCATGCAAATTAAAGCCAAGCTATCTTTTTAATTATTTCTAATAATGTTTTTAAATCAAAATACACTATCTATAACATGAAAAAGGGCGAAATAAACAATCCAATCAAACCAAAAGGTAAATTTGATGTTCTTCAGTATTATTCAAAAATATCCCAGAATAAACATGTTCAAAGTTTCTTGAAAGACAAGGAAATTGCCTCTAAGATTTGGATTCCGCAGTTTGGTTCAAGTAAAGGTCCTGGTTTTTTTATCAGGAGAGGCTCAAAAGATCCTGCACTTTACATCAAGAATATGGGCTCTAAAGACATAAATGACAAGTTCTTTGACCTGAGAAAGAGCACACCAAGAGAGCAAGCAATAGAAAATAAAAAAATCAACAAAACTCAGGAGAGAGCCTGGCTCTACTTTCCTCCGAATAAGTGCATTGACTTCTTTTATGCAACAAATGGAGAGGGACAAGGTCAGCCAATTGAGAAAATTTTTATTGATATAGACCGAGAGAATCTTTCGTCTGAACAAGCTCGGCAAGTTGCACTTGAACTTATCAGAACAATAAAGTCTGATAAAGAATTCAATAAACTTGTTTCATATAAAATAATAATTCTCTGGACCGGCTCTTCATTTCACATATATCTTATCTTGAAGAGTCCACAAGAGCATGAATTTTATACAGATTATATTTCCTACAGTAAAAATGAAGAACAACCCTCATTTATATCTAGGTGGGCAAAAATTATCCAACAAAAGACTAAAATAAAGGTATCAGGGGGACATGAAAAAATCAGGGACACCATCATTCTTGATCCTTCTGGAACTCCCTCTGGAAAACTTGCCAGAGTTCCTTTCTCATTACATTATAAAAAGCCTGCAATAAAAGCAGAGTGCTCTATTGATGGAGTTTGTGTTCCAATAAATGAAGCGATGCTTGAAGATAAAAATCTTATAAAAAAGCTCAAAGCTCTGACTCCAAAGAAAGTCCTAGATGAAATTGATGGATGGGCGGGAAATCTTAAATGAAAATCTTAGCAATTGGAGACCCCCATGGAAAGCTGGAAAAACTGAAGGACATCTCCCTCAAAGATATCGACCTTGTACTTCTCAATGGAGACTTAGCTACTTCTGAAGTGACTCGAAAATATTATTTCAAGTACAAAATACAAAAAAAGATACAGAATTGGAGAAGCATGCTGACAAAAGAACAAGTCACCAGTATGTATCAAGAAGTAATTGATTCTGCAATAGACGTCTTGAAGCATTTCTCAAAAAAGCCCACCTTTTTTGTTTATGGGAATACTGAATGGAACAAAGCTAAACAAATCCAGATAAACAAGGAGGACCATCTTGAAATTCCTTTTTTTGATGATGAAGTCAAAAAAATAAAGAATGTCAAAAACATAAGCTTCAAAGTCATAAATTTCAAAGGAATAAAAATAGCCGGAGTTCCGTTCTATACTGAAGTTGACTGGGTAAAGAGATTTTCTCTGGAAAAAGAGGGGTATATGGCAAGTGCAAAAAAGAGCGAGCCGGATGTAAAAAAATTCATTAAAAAAATTCCTAAAATCGATATTCTCCTAACACATATACCTCCTTACGGAATTCTAGATAGGGTGGATAATCCTCTTGCCCCAAAATCTTGGCAGGGAAAACACGCTGGAAGCAAACTTATTCTGGATTATATAAAAAAAGAACATCCGCAATATGTTTTCTGTGGTCATATACATGAAGCAGTTGGTCAATCTAAACTCGGAAAGACAGACATCTTTAATCTTGGCCTAGCAGGGTACAAAATAATTAAAATCTAAAATAAAGTACTATCAAAAAGAGAACCACAATCCTTAAAACCTCTATTTTCTCCTAACCTAAATAACTAAAGGAGGCAAAGAAAGATGGGAATAAAATATCATGAAGCTGAAGATATTAAAAATGCGGTGAGAAGAATAATAACTGTCCTTGAGATGGACCATGTTAATGCAGAAAGAGTGTTCTGTATAAGAAGTCTCGGAACTAGCTCAAGCAATATAATCGCTAGATGCCATACTCTGCCAAAGATTATGCAGCAAGTCCTTGAAATAGAACCTGCCTATATCATTGAAATCTTGTCAGAGAAATTTGACCGGATGTCTGAAGAAGATAGGATGAAGACCCTGATACACGAGCTTCTCCATATTCCTAAAACGTTTGGTGGCGGTTTCAGACATCATGACTTTGTCCAGAGAAGAACAGTTGACAAATTCTACAAAGAATTCATAAAAAATGAAAAGAAATTTGATTTTTCACAACTCCCCGTTCCTAAGTTCAAACCAGAAGAAGAAATAGTGAATGAAGAAGATAAAGACCCAAACCAGAATTCTTTATGGGATTTTAATAATTAATCAGTTGTTAAGTCAAATAACTTTAATGCATAAAAAAGGTTTTGGTGAACTCTAAGTTCACAACTTTGCAAAACCTAATTTGTCTACGTAGATATAAAAAACCTTGATTTAAGGAATAATCTCTGGCCCAAAATACTTTTCATATTCAAAATCCTTTTCTTTAATTATGCCTTTTTTAATTAATCCTTTTATCTCTGGTAATTTCTTTTGTAATTCAGATACAAGATGCTTTATTGTGTTGCAAATAAGCTCGTCTCCTTCTTTTGGCCACAATTTAGCTTCTCTCCAGTATAGGCATCTGCCACCACAAATATCCTTGATATCGCAATGGTCACAGCCAGGAACATTGAACTTCTTCAAATTCTTTGGATCTGAATCTAGGTTTCCTGCATAAAAATCCTCAATGCAATTCATAATCGGGCAGGCAACTATCTTACCATTGGTAGTTATAGCGTATCCCCCATAACCTGCTCCGCACCTTAGTCCGGATTTATCCCCTTTTAACAAGGAATTCATTATCGCTAAAAAAGGATATAACTTGAAGACTTTGCCTTTTCGCATTTCATTAATCCAGAAATCAATTAGTTTTGAAATTGACCTATTGTAATCTTGAACAAATTTCTTAAACTTCTTTTCATCGAAGTCAAATTTATAGAATCCAACATCGAGCTGCCAGTGCACCGAATCAAAGCCTTGCCTAATCAGATTCTGGACTTGTTCATTGACATCGGGGAAATCAAGGCACATTCTTGCGATTATTTCTCCCTTGTATCCATTTTTCTTAATTAAGTGAATATTTTCCATAACTTTTTTGTACGTTCCCAAGCCTCGATTAAAGTCTGTTCTTTCTTCATCCCCATCTAGAGAAACTAGAATCTTGGTTATTCGGTTTAGGTATTTTGAAGGAAGCTTATCCAAAAGCTTACCATTGGTCTGCATCCTGAAAGGAACATCGATGTTATCCATAATTTCTTTGATTTTCTCTATCTCTAATAAGGGTTCTCCGCCATAGAAAACGACGACTGCATTTTTGTCCTTGCTTAAGAATTTTTCTAACTTTTTGATATCAACCTGGCTGGAGGTAGGTTCAGAAAAATCAAACTTGAACTTTTTATCTAAGTCGTTGCCAAATTCTTTAAAGGATTTCTCATAGCAGTATTTGCACTCAGAATTGCAGTTCTCAGTCATTAAAATATGATAGTACATTCTTGTTTTCCTTGAAATTTGTTGGAATTTCTAGAATATATTTAGCATTTCCCTCTTCAAAGGAGATAAAGGGCCTCATTTTCTTTGCCTTTGTAACGTTCATACCCTTATCCAGCCATATGACCTGCAAAGGCATAAACACAAACAGCATATGAATCGCTATGCTCTGCTCATTTGGAAATATAAACAGCAACGGGCGCTTTGAAAGGTTAAACATCTTTCCAAGAACTTGGGAAGAAAGGCTCTTACAAACCTTAGCATGGGCCGTGATCTCCTTTCCTTTATAAAAAAAACTGACTTTTTTAATCTCCATAGTATTATTTTTTAAATAATCAGTCCTGTATTTAAATTTGTAGTATCTCCTCTTTTCATAAAAACCTTGTCCTACTAAAGTGAAAACATCTTCCCAACGACAAACCTCCCTTATGCCGTCGACAATAGAAAGCTTTAAATATATCTTTCTCGTCTATAATTATCTAGATTTCATAAATAAACAAAAAAGGAGGAAAATCAAATGGGAAAAGTCTTAGTAAAGAACGTCGTTAAGAGAAAATCAGGATATCTATACTACGTAGACGGAAAAGGAAATGTCTGCGAAGCAAAGATGGCCAGAGGCGGTAAAAAGAAAAAAAAGAGATAATAATAAAATCTTTTTTTAATTAAATTTTTTCATTTTTTATTTTTTTTAATCAAACTTTATCCTTCGTTAAAATGATTCTTACTATTAAAGTCAGGCCTGGTTCGAGAGAGTCTCGGTTTGATGCTGAAAATAAATTGGCTTATCTAAAATCAAGCCCCGAAAAGAATAAAGCTAATATTGAGCTGATTAAACTCATGGCTAAGCAGTTTCATGTTTCCAGCTCAAAAATCAGGATCCTACAGGGCCAGACATCTAGGAATAAAAAAATAGAAATCCTTTAAAAGTCCGTTTATCTTGATTTTTATGAAAACTGACATGAATACAGGAGAACAAAATTAAATCAATAATCCTTTGTGCAGGCTACGCCACTAGGCTCTATCCCCTGACTGAGAACCATCCAAAATCACTGCTAATGGTTAAGGAAAGACCTATTCTGAACCATATCATAGAAAAGATAAATACTACAAAGGATATTGACGCGGTTTATGTTGTCTCAAATAAGAAATTCTACTTCAAATTCCTTGAATGGGCAATACAATCTCAGAAGAAATGTGAGAAAAAACTCTATCTTGTAAATGAACTTTCAACAATGCCTGAAAACCAAAAAGGGGGCATTTTTGGAGCACTTATGGCTATTGATGAGAATAAAATAAAAGACGATCTTCTTATAATCCTCGGAGATAATCTCTTTGAACTTGATTTAAATGAATTTATAAAATTCTTCAAAGAGAAGAAAGCACCATGCATGACCTGCTATGCTCTTCAGAATAAAGAAGAAGCAAAGAAGTTTGGGGTTGTACAAATTGATGAGAATAATAAGGTAATAGATATTGAAGAAAAGCCGCAAAATCCGAAATCAAACCTTATTGTCATGGGAATTTATGCAATAAGAAAGAAAGACATAAAGAAACTGAAGAAATACTATAAAGATCTTGAAAAAGACAGCAAATTATGTTCAAACATAAATTTTACACACTTTTTGAAAGATATCTACAAAGAAGAGAGTGTCTATGCGTTTCCATTTCAGGGCCAGTGGATAGACATAGGCTCAAAAGAGGATTATGATAAAGTAAAGTAGCAAACTGAAATTATCCTTATTCTCTGTGTATTCTGATTGCCTTAATATTAATCAATGCGTCTGCAATCTTTTTCCTTCCAGATACAAGGGTTCTATGAAAAGTCGATTGAGATATCTGCATCTTTTTTGATGCTTGAATCTGATCCATGCATAGAAGATCATGAAGTTTAATCGCTTCAATTTCCTCTCTGCTTAGATGTATGTTCTCGAGACAAACGTTTGTCAGCGGAACAAATTCGTGACACTGAATATTATGATCCAGGTTTCTCTTCTTTTTTGGACGTGCCATTATGCATATATATTCAAAATCAGATATTTAAATCTTTTCAATGGCGCTTTTTAGTTATGAATATATATTCATAAATTATAAGTTTTTTATATAAGAAATCTACTCCATTGGGGCGCCGGAGAATCTCTGGCCCTTGCCCGGCATTTGTCCTCCGAGTTCTTGAGGCAGTGATGAAAAACCAGAGCCATAAGTATTGAAGTGCTGATCAGGAAGCATCGTACCATAGCCAGAGAAATATCCCTGAGGAAAACCATAAGTCATCTTTGCCTGGTTCCAGTAGGGAGCTGCTGCTGCGCCATAAATCGGTGAACCGAATGCTTCTAAAACATAAGAAGATGGCGAACCGAATTTCTGTGCAACAAAACCTCCTGCTTCAACTATATTCCTTCCAGAGTAACCTGCTTTCTCAAGTTCTCTTAGAACCTCTTTAAATGGAACCTCTCCCATTCCAGGAGGCAAGTGAGTATCATTATAACCAAAATTATCTGTTAAATGAACATGCTTGACAAAAGGAGCAATTGCTTTAGATTCTTCAGCCATTGCCTTTGCGAACTTATCTGGCTTAAATTTTCCGTCTTCAATTCCAAATCCGTGCTTTCTTATGAGATTTATATGGCCAAGGTCCCAGGTTGCCCCTATGAGTTTGCTGGCCATGGCTCTTGCAGTATCTTCGTTCATTCCTTCCTGTTTTGCTCTCTCAACAAAGGACTTTTGGCTCTCCGCAATCAATTTCTTTAGGCTCTCTCCTCTGCTGAAGACCGTATTTGGAAAGAAATTTTCAATACAAAGAATCGGTGCTTTCTCTCCAAACTGCTTATATGCCTGGAATGCAACATTGCCGATTGTTTTCTTCGCTTTTTCCAGAGCAAATTCTTCTGTCGGCACGAAAATATTTGGTTTTACTTTTCTCATGCCCTCGATAAGAACTCTTTCTGCTTTGCTTCTCTCATCAACAATCTTCGCAAATTGATCAGGAGCTCTTTGAATTATTTCTTCTTCTTTCATGACCTTTCCATCGATTTTTCTTAATTCATCTATCCTACGGAGATTCTGTTCATACTTCTTCATCTCCTCTCTAAGAATCTCCTGCCCTCTTTTATCGCTGAAAGTATAGGCTTTGTGAAAGTGCTGTCTTAAATCAAGGTCATAATCTTCAAGAAGATTTTTTACTGTGCCTAGTTCCATCTGTGCATCTTGAAGTCTTTCATTTTCTTCTGGAGTGAGTTCTTCACCAAGTTGCTTCTGTCTGTGAAGAACAGTTGCTACTTGCCCATATGCTCCAACATTTTTTTCAATAATCGACTTATTGTACTCTATGCTCGATAATGGGGCTGTTGCTTGCCTCTGATTATACTCCTCAAGCCTTAACATGGGATCCACTTCATATCCCGAAAGTATAGGTTTTCCATCTTTCCCATGTTTTATTCTTCCCTCAGAATCTGTTTCATATTTAGGAACTGCTCGCGGATCAGGAATCGGATGCCCATCAGGACCATATTCAAGTTTTCCGTATTCATCCCTCTTATAGAAGGGAATCGGGGACGCAACAACCTCTCTTTTGATAGGACCCCACTCTCCTGTCTCTCTATTAACAAAGTATAACATGCTCTCTTTATTTTTTCCAGTCAAAGAATCTTTTTCTCCTAGCCACTCTCTGTCTGGAATTCCAATTGATGCATGAAAGACAACAGGAACACTTCCTTTTTCATCTAATAAATGTGCTTTCTCAACTGCGGCCATCATGTGCCTCTCAGATTCTTGTCTTGTATATTCATTCCAACCCCCTCTTTCAGTGAAGCCAGCAGGATCTATCATAGGGGCGTGCATTGAAGCCTTTGCTCCGGTCAGTTTCATCAACTGATTTACCTCGGCAAACTGCTGTTTTGGAATAGTCTCGAATATTTCAGATTGGATTGGCTGAAGTTCAACTAATTTTGTTCCCTCACTCAATCTATCAGAGACCTCTTTAATCTGATTTGCTGTCTGAATACTTGTTGGAGAACCAATTTTACCGAAGGGCATTCTATAACCTGTAAAGAACTCTCCATACTCGGAGCTTGGCGCAGCAGTATAAGTTCCGGGATAAAATTCTTCTACATTTGGGATTACGTATGGCATTTTTACTCTCTTTTTGTATTGATATAATTAATTAACTAGGTTTATGCGCTTTATTTTCTTTAATGCGCTTTTGTTTTAACTCTTTTTTGTAATATTCTTATACTATAACTACGATTGAGTCATTTATAACTTTTTTCTATGTTTGTATTTTGATTCAAATTCGGGAGCAAAACCATCCATGTGCTCATCTTTATCTGCACGTAGGGCCATATCATATTTTATGTGTTCGTCTCTTCCGGTTTTACCCATAGAAAGCATTCCATCTTCAATCAGGCCCATGCTTCGGCCCACTCCTGAGCCTCCGCCTCTGCCGTCTCTGGAATGAGAAACATCAGACATATGTCTCCCCTTTGTTTGAATATGCTCAAAGGTTCTTTCCTCAGACCAATCTCTCCCGGTATATTTCTCTTTTACATCTGCGTAGACATCATTAAAATACTCTCTTTCTATTTTTGAGGCAGAATATATTTTATCGTCTTTTTTTTCTTCTTTTCCCGAGACTTGAACTTTTTCCAGGGCCTGTTCAAGCGGCTCAAAGCCCCCTCCTGTTTTTTTGTCTTGCTTGATTATTGGGCTTGAATCTGTAGTTGGCGTAAAATCAGTTATGAAAACTCCATCGTGCCACTCTTCTAATACTTCCTCCTTCTTCTCGTCCCTTTTGCCTACTCTTCTCCAGGGTTTTTGTTCTGGTTTATGCTCGGGTTTTTTTTCCTCTGGTTTTGCGCTTGCCTTATTCTCCAAGGCAGCGGTTACTTCTTTTGATTTTTCTTCTTGTTCCTTTTTCTTGAGTCTCTCTTCAATCTTCTTAATCTCCAGCTCTTCAAGTTTGCTTGATTTCAGAATCTTAGAAATCTTTCTTGCTTCTTTTTCCCTAATACTTTTTTTCATTTTTCAAGAATTCAAGTATTTTTTAATTCATAAAATCTAGATTATGCACTAATCGGATTATTTAATTTTCATTATCAACGCCAGACTGGTTCATATACTGTCTTTGTAACATCATCTGTAGGGACGTCAAATTCTGGCTCATCAAAGGTTGCCATTCCTTTTGATTTTTTGAAGATGTGATAGAGCTTGAAGGTTGGTTTTGCAGCTTTCATCTCCGCATATCTCCTTAGTATTGATTCTTCAAAGTTATCTTTAGGTATTGTTCCAATACCAAGTGATTTCTTTGGTTTTTTTGGTGCCTTATCTGCTTTTTTATCGGATTTTTTTCCTCCGAAACCGAAAAAACTCAAAGGAGATTCTTCAGTTTTTGGAATCTTTTCTTCATCACCTTTAATGAAATGGTCTAAATCCTCCTGCAATTCTTTAAGAGAAGATTCAGTTGTATCTTCAACGAGATTCAGAGCGAGACCAAGGTCACTTTTCTCAAGTTCTTGGTCTAAAACTTTTATTTCATCTGAATTTAATCCATAAGATCTAAAGTGGACTTCAACCCTTCCTCCAAAGATATAGTGTCCTTGTGGCGTTCTATATGGGATGCCTCGAAAACCAAATGAGACCACAAGTATTGAATAATAACTTCTTCTTTCTTTATAACTTTTAAATGCTTGCGGGAGAGGATTAAATCTTTCATTAGAGGCAGTATCTATATTTACTTTCTTTCTTCCCATTAGAGTCACTTCAAGAAGCATCGTGTTGAATGCATTGACTAAATCCGGAGATCTTGCAGAGCCGGCACGCATTGTCAATTCCTCTGCATTTTTTAGATAGGGCTTTGCCCATCGAGTATATAATTTTAAAGCTGAGACTTCACTCTTAAGATAAGCTCTCTCAATTTCAAATCTTTTTCTTAATTCTTTTTCAGATCGCTCTTTCCAAACAAAGAATTCTGCAATCCTTGGTTTTAAGACTCTCTTGACTCGGTCATTCAGGTCCATCTTATCTACTGCTGCAAGGTCTGTTGCAATCATAAAAGCATCTCTTAGAGTGGTATAGCCTAATTCATAAGTCATCTGATGTATAGACCCCCGACCTCTTTGCGGCATGTCTACTTTATCGAGCCAGATATTTTTCAGGGCAAGAAGTCCTGATTCTGCCATCCTTTTATCTTTTGCATTTCCTGCTTGCTCGTATTGGGCCAACCTAATCTCAAAATCCTTCAAGTCATATATAAGATTAATTATTGTCCTGATTAAAGTGTTTATTGTGCCCATTATTTTCATACCTTCTTCTTGCATCTTTGTCGCCTTGGCACCAACTTCTGAAAAATAACCTCCCCCTGGCGAGGCTGCGAAATTATCCTCAAGCTTTACAATCTCTTTCCAACCCTGGGTTTCACGCATAAAATCAAGCAGCCAAAAATAAATTGGCTCTAGTTGATCAGATGTACTGTCATAAAGAAGTAAATGTTCCCAAGCAGCAGTTGGTTTTACCTTATCTGGATCTTTTGAGAGATTATATCTGGGACAAATCTTAGCTATCAGTTTGTCTACACTCTGCTTAGTTATCTTTTTTTCAGCACCCTCCTCTTTATCGGCCATAACTTTTTAAGATAGAGAGGTTTTTATTCGTTTCGGTTAATGAAAGAGGGCATATGGAAGCATGAATGAAAACATAAAATTTAAAAGTTAAAGAGACTTGAAAAAAGATGGTTAGATTCAAAAAAAGAGGAGCTAGAGAAATCGTTTGGGGTCCTGAAGAACCGTGGGTTGAACCAAAGAAAGAAGTTATTTTAGGGCCTGCTGGAACTCCTTCAGATATTGGATTAACAGGTTCATCAAGCTCAGAGAGTGCTCTTGGATTTCTAGGAGCAATGGCCGGAGCCGCTGAACCCTCGTCATCAACTAATTCATCGTCAATTTCTAGTTCAAGCGAGAGACCTGCTAGTTCACCCTACGGTTACGATCCCACCGAATCAAGTTCAGGTTCGCCAAGTTCAAATTATGGCTATTCTGATTCTTCAAGTTCATCTTCTGATTCCTCTCTATCTTCAGACCATATAGAAAGACTTGAGAGATTGCATAGGAAATTAGACAGGACAATCGAAAGGATTGAAGAAATTGAGAGAAAAATGAGTAGGGTCCAGGACAAGCTTGATTTGAGAGACTACTAATAATTAAAGAGATTTATTTTATAAAAAAGCGCATAACTAAAAAATGGGTATTACAAATATAGAATTTAACAAGACCTTTGTGCTTCGGCAGTCTTGAATAATAAAAAATGGGAAAACTATCTTTTTTACTGATACTCACTGCAATTATCATCATTGTCGATCATGCTCTGAAATACTTTGCAAAAGCAGGGTCTATTGGTTTCTTGAAATATGTGACAAACACGGGCGCAGCATTTTCCTTGTTTTCAGGACTGGGCTGGACAAAGATTCTTTTGATTATTGTCTCTCTTGCAGTTCTTTTGGTGATTGGTTTCTTTTATTTCAAACACCATAAAAGTTTCTTATTGATAATTGCATTAACATTAATCTTTGCAGGAACTCTTTCAAATTTAATAGACCGAGTATTCTTAGGACATGTAATAGACTATATTCCTTTCTTTGGTTTTAAAGGCCTTACATTTAACTTGGCTGATGCTGCAAATGTATCTGGAGTTATCCTGCTGATTGTTCATCTTATAAAGAGATAGAAAGAAGTGTTTCTCGTGAATTTAATTCTTCTCAAATTTTTTATTATTTTTGACAATTTTCTGTAATTTTTGGCAAAATCAAAAAGTATATACAGTATAATAAAAAAATCTAAAAAATAAGTTTTTTATTTATGATTGGAGAGTACTAAAAAATGTCAAACACGCAACAAAGAATTCCGGCCGTAGCCAAGCTTATGCAAAACAAGACCATGGGAAAGTTATTCGTAGCCACGACTGTCTCTCTTGTTAATACCTTGATTAAACAATCTGACCTTAAAAATAAAATTAGATCTAAATTCAAGGATGATGTTTTTCAACAACCCATAAGGCTAGATAGCCAATTAATAGGGATGGCGATGGCCAAGAGCATTAAAAAAGCATTCGATCGAGGGGTCTCACCTAATGTCACTGCAAAAGTGGGATCATTGCTAATAAGAGATATTGGGAGCGCGACTAAGAAGAGAAAAAAAATAATCAAAGAGAAGAAAATGAAATTTATTCCCACTTTTGTCACAATCAGTCCAACTAATGTCTGCAATCTAAGATGCAAGGGTTGCTATGCGGGAGAAAATTATGAAAAACATACTCTAGAGTTTGATATTTTTGATGGGGCCATACAAGAACTAAAAGAGATATATAATATGAGATTCTTTGTCATCTCTGGTGGAGAGCCATTCGCTTATAGAAGCCAAGGAAAGACAATTCTTGATATCTGCGAAAAGCACAGCGATTGCCTGTTCCATATTTTCACTAATGGGTCAATGATAACTGATGAAGTTGCTTCTAGGCTAGAAAAGCTAGGAAATGTTGTTATAGCAGTAAGTGTCGAAGGATTTCAGAAAGAAACAGAAGCAAGAAGGGGCCCTGGAATGTTTGAAAAAATTGAGAAGGCAATGGAGAATATGAGAAATCACGGATTAATCTTCGGAATATCTGTAACACCGATGAGGCATAATGCCGAATTGCTTTTAAGTGATGAATTTATCAAGTTCTGGTTTGATCAACATGGCGTAACCTATGCATGGATTTTCCAGTATATGCCAATGGGCATGAATCCAAATCCAGAACTTCTGGTCACACCCGAACAAAGAGTAGAGATGTGGAAAAAAACATGGGACTTTATCAAAAAAGGATACTTTTTGGCAGATTTCTGGAACTGCGGAACAGTCACAAAGGGCTGCATATCTTCTTCGGGAACCGGGGGTTATTTCCACATTCTATGGAATGGCGACATAACTCCCTGCGTATTTATCCCTTTTAAGGATAAAGACCCCACATTAAATAATCTTTATGCGCTAAGACAAAATAATAAGAGGATACATGATGCGCTAGACGCACCTCTTTTCAATGCAATAAGAGAGTTCCAAAAAGAACAAAAAGAGAATGCCAAACTCGGAGGCAAATGTGCTTGCCAAGGAGGCAATACCTATGGATGTGGAAATTTGATGATGCCCTGCCCCATAAGAGATAATTCAGAAGAATTCTTAAAAATTCTTAAAAAAACAGGAGCAAAACCTTTTGATGAGGGAGCTACCTTGTATAAAAAGTTAATTGAAAATGGAACCATGCCAACATATAATCTGGCATGCCATCAAACAATGGATCCTATTTGGAAAGAAAACTATCTCAAGAAGAAGTGAGGTTATTCTCCCTGTTTGTTATCATGCCCGAACTTATAACTTTTTAAACAATGATTTCTTAGAATATAGAGGATATACCTATAAAAATGGAAGAAAAACAGAAAGCCCAGCTTAGAGATTTGATTGAAGAACTTGAACAGTACAGAGGGAGACATACAGAACTTATTACAGTCTATGCTCCGCAAGGTTCAAACATAAATCAGATAGCCAATCAAATTGTTTCTGAACAGAGTACCGCCCAGAACATCAAAAGCAAGACAACAAGGACCAATGTTATTGATGCTCTTGAAAGAATAATAAGGCACTTAAAATTATATAAAAAGATTCCAGATTATGGATTGGTATTGTTCTGTGGAAATATAAGCAAGAACGAAGGCCAGCCAGATCTTAAAATTTGGGCAATTGAACCTCCGCAGCCATTGAGGGTAAAGTTCTATAGGTGTGATCAGATTTTTGTTCTAGATCCTTTAAAAGAAATGCTTAAGGCGACTGATGTTTACGGCCTCGTAGTCATGGATAGAAGAGAAGCTACGATTGGAGTACTTGAGGGCAAGGCTGTCACAAAACTCAAACATCTAACCTCCGGAGTTCCTGGAAAGTTCAAGACCGGGGGCCAGTGTTTAGACCCAGAAAGTTTGATTATGCTTGATGATGGAGATATAATCTCTTTAAAAAATTGCAATAAGAGGCCCTATCTCCTCTCGTGCGATAAGCAGAGGCAGACGACTACAATTGGAAAAATTACTTCGAGATGGGAAAATAATAAGAAGGTCTTTGAAGTGATCACTAAATATCCGCAGATAAAAATAAATTCTTCCCTTGACCATACTTTCTTTGTGAGAACAGAGAAGGGAATAGAGGAAAAACCACTCTCCAAGATTAAAATAGGCGATTATCTTATTATGCCTGAAAAAATAAATTTAAAATTGAAAGATAAAGAAATAGATTTTACACACACACCAAAGAGGGCTGATGAAACAAAACAGGTCGAGATTCCCAAGATAATGAACAGAGATTTTGCAAGATTATTGGGATATTACTTGGGGGATGGATCTTATGAATTGGATAGACTATCTTTTTCTGAACAAAGAGAGGATGTTGCTCAATTTTACAAAAAATTAATTGAAAAAATCTTTGGTGTTGCAGCTAATATTAATTATAGAAAAGATAAAAATTACTACCAAATTAGAATTTATAGTCGTACTATTACTCATCTATTTAAAAAGATTTTTGATGCGAACCAGAAGACGTTAAATGAAAAAATACCTCCACTTATCCTTCAGTCAAGTAATGAATCTTTGGCAGCGTTTATTGCTGGTTTTTTTGATGCCGAGGGTTATATTTCATCAAATAGAATTGGTCTTGGGATTAATAATGGAGGTATACAAAAGCAATTACAAATCGCTCTGTTAAGATTTGGAATAATTTCTTCAATCTTACAGTATAATAATAAAAGGAACCCTTATAGTAAAAAAACAAGGTATACCTTGGTTATAGATGACACTGAATCGATAAGACAATTCTCTAAAGACATTGGTTTTTCTTCCAATGAAAAATCAAAAAAACTATTGAAATTGGTTTCAACAAGAATTGACAGAAGCAACGTTAGACAAATATTGGTCAATGGTAAAGAGATAAGAGACCTATTCAGAGAACATGGAGAACCAGTTCACCAATTTGGTCTATCTGGGTTCTTCTCTAATAAAAGGCAATTGAACAAGATTTTATTTAAAGAAAGATTAATAGAAAATACGAAAAATCCAGAAATCAGAAAAAAACTTTTAGAACACTATAATTCAAACCTAATTCCTGTTAAAATCAAAGAAATAAAAGAAATTGGAGAAGAAAAAACAGTAGATATTGAAACCTCTTCACATAACTTCTTTGCAAATGGAATTCTTGTCCATAATTCCGCTGCAAGATTTGATAGACTAACAGAGGAAATGGCCAAGGAGTTTTATAGGAGAATTGCGGATTCTATGAAAGAGGCATTTGCAGATATGACCCGATTGAAAGGGATTATTGTCGGCGGCCCTGGGCCTACAAAAGAGGATTTTATAAAAGAGGGAGATATTGCAATTGCTTTAAAGAGAAAAATTATTGCGGTCAAGGATGTGGGCTATACTGATGAGCAGGGATTAGATTATCTTGTTGAACTAAGTCAAGAAGATATTGCTTCTGAATCAATAGTAAAAGAAAAAAAGATTCTTAAGGAGTTTTTTGAAACTCTTGGAAAGAATCCAAGCAAAGCAGCCTATGAACTTGGTAATGTCAAGAAAGCTCTGGAACACGGGGCTGTGCAAAAATTAATACTTTATAATAAGTTGGATAAGCAGGTCACGAAGGAACTTGAAGCAATGGCAGAAACAATCTCTTCTGAAGTCTTTTATGTTTCTGACGAAACAAATGAAGGTCTTCAGTTCAAGAATCTTGGGGGCGTTGGAGCTCTGTTAAGGTTCGCGATAGGATAAACGAGTACTTCTGATTTATTGTAACTTTCTAGTAGTTATTAAACAAAACCTTTATAAACATTATTTTCATATTTACCATTAAGATAAAATGCAACAACAACGAATGCTATTTTTAGCAGATAAGTTTAATGCAAAGAAAGTTGAAAGAGCAGCAGTAACTCTTGGTTATGATACGCAACAGAGAGGTAGTGGAAAGTATGAAACGCTTTTTGGTATCCAAGCGGTTCATGCAGAATTCGGTTGTTTTCCAACAATAGTATATAGGGTACCTCCTAACACAACTGCAAAAGATGTAATAGGCATAGAAAGGTATTTTGGCAGAGAACAAGCACAAGACTTCAATTTATTGCGATCTTTGGGTTTATTTAAAGGGTTTCCGCCGATATCTCAAGCAACTGGCACTGAAGAGTATAATCTCAAGGGAAATATGGAAATTATGGGAAATATTGATTTCAAAACATTTTTAGAAATTTTCAAACTAAGGATTGGATCTCGACTTGAAGATTCACTTGTAAAACGAATCAAGATAGCTGAATGTGCGATAGGATGATTCTAGATAAAACAAAGTGTATTCTGGAGCAAAATAAAGTTTAAATAATCCCCATAATTGTTACATCATTAAAAAAGAAGTAAAGAAGGAGGCCAAGTATGACTCACATTAAAAAACTCACATTGCACGGATTCAAGTCATTTGCTAGACAGACTGAGATTCTTTTTGACAAAGGACTTAATTGCATTGCAGGTGCCAATGGATCTGGCAAAAGCAACATTCCAGATAGCATTTGCTTTGTGTTAGGAAGACTAAGCATAAAGAGCATGAGGGCTTCGAGAGCTTCTAAGCTGATATATCACGGAGGAAAAGAGGGAAAGCCAGCTCAATTTGCCAAGGTAAGCATTATATTTGACAACTCAAATAATGATTTTCCCCTATCAACGAAGGAGATTGAAATTTCAAGGATAGTCAAAAGAAATGGAAACAGCATATACAAAATAAATGATGAGACAAAGACTAGACAAGAAATAATCGAATTGCTTGGACAGGCAAATATTGATCCAGAAGGATTCAATATAATCATGCAGGGCCAGATTGATTCTATAATCCGAATGCACCCTGATGAAAAAAGACAGATAATTGAAGAAATCGCAGGCATCTCAATCTATGAAGTCAGAAAAGAAAAATCTTTGAAAGAGCTAGATAAGACAGAGACACAGCTCAAGGAAGTAAGAACTATCTTGAATGAAAGAAGAGCATACCTAAATAATCTTGAAAAAGAGAGAGAACAGGCCTTGAAATATGAGAATTTAAAAGAGGACATAAGAAAGTGCAAAGCAAGCATAATATCCAAAAGAATAAATGAAGTCAGAAAAGATATTCAGGGCCTAAACAAAGAAATTGCAGAAAAAGAGAAATCCATTGATAGGTTAAAACAGGCCATAGATGAAACAAAGAAAAAAGTCCAGGCAAATAATTCAAGAATCTCTGAAATCGAAGAAGAAATAGAGAAAAAAACCGGAATTGAGCAGAATAATCTAAGAAATTCTGTCTTGGAGCTTAGGACAGAAGTTGCAAGGCTTAGCATGAGAAAAGAAAATACAAAAGAGACCTTGGACTCCCTGGAAAGGAAAGATTCGAGCAGCGTCGAGGAAATTTCAAGATTAAAGCAAGAGATAAAAGAGATTGAGAGCAGGTCTAGCACTAAAGTCTCTGGAAATGAAAAGGCCAGATATCTCTCAGTAAATCAGCAGATTGATGATATAAAGAAGAAAATAGAGGACATTGAAATTAAAAAAGAAAGATACCAGTTGCATAAGATTGAGGTAACAAGAAAACAAGCTCTTCTTGAAGACAAGGAAAAACAACTGGTAATTTTAAGGGGAAAGATAAAGATTTTAGAGCAGGAAATAAATGCCGGGCCAAAAATAAAAACCGGCGACCATGCGGAAATAAGAAACAAAAAAGATGAACATCAAAAGTTCTTAGATTCGAGCCATCAAAAGCTCAAGGAAATTGAGAGGGAGATTACACAATTATTGACAAAGAAGGACATTGAGAAAAAAGATGTTGAAGAGATTCTAAAGTTAAGCCAGTGTCCTACGTGCAAACAGGCAGTCACTGCAGAATATAAAAATGAGCTTGTAAGAAGAATAAAGGAGGTCATCCAGGGCATTGAGAAAGACCTTGAACATAGAAACCGGAATAGGAAAGAGATTGAGAATGAAATTGAAAAAATCTCCAAAAGTATACAGAATTTCATAGAGAGACAGGTTGAGTTAGAGAAATTCTTCTTAATGGAGAAAGAAACAAGTATGAGGAGACAAGAACTTGAGAAAATAAGAGTTTCTATATCTGTGCTTGAATCAGAAGTCTCTGGCCTAGGTGATGAAATAGGCTCTCTAAAGAAAGATATGCCTAATTATCAAGACCTTATGAACAAGCACGCTGAATTCTCCAGCAAGTTTGAAAAACTTAAAGAAGAACTTATGGAAATTAAGCTAAAAAAACCATTTGAGTATGTAGAGAGGGATCTTGGACTTGAAGCTGAAATGAAAAGAAGAAATATTGAACAAGCTGAAAAAAATATAAAACAAGCAAAAAAAGAGGCTATGGAATTAGCAATCAAATTCAAAGAAATCAGTAAAGAGTTAGAAAATAAGGCAGGTGAATTAAGAAGGAAAGAACAGGAGCAAGAGGTAATCGAGAAGAAATTCAAGAAATCTTTTGAAGAGAAACAGAGATTGCAGCAGGAATCACATAAATTTGAGCTAGATATAAATGAGAGACAGATGAATAAGGCCTTGGTTGAGGGGGAGATAAATGAAATCAGAATCAACAAGGCGAGAGTTGATGCATCCCACTCAACTCTTGAAATAGAATTAAAAGAATTTGAGGGCGTGGATATTTTACAGCAGAGCTTGAATGAACTTACCCATAGACTAGATAGATATGAAGAGGACTTTAAGGAGATGGGGCCTGTCAATCTAAGAGCTTTAGAAGTATACGAGAAAATAAGAGTAGAGTATGAATCAATCAATGCAAGAGTCTTGAAACTTGAAGAAGAGAAAGCTGAAATTCTCAAGATTATCTCTGAAATCGACAAGAAAAAGAAGAAATCGTTCATGCAGACACTTACAGCGATAAATGATACCTTCAGCAACAACTACGCTCTCCTAAGCAAGAAAGGAACAGCATTCCTTGAGCTTGAGAATGAAGATGATCCTTTTGAAGGAGGCTTAAACATCCTTATTAAGCTCGCTAAAGGCAAGTATCAGGATTCTGACCTATTATCAGGTGGAGAGAAAGTAATCATTGCCTTGGCCTTAATATTCGCTATACAGAGGTATAAACCCTATGGGTTCTATATCTTTGACGAGATTGATGCTGCGCTGGACAAAGTCAACAGCGAAATTCTTGCCAAGTTAATCAAGGATAATATAAAGAATTCTCAGTATCTCATGATAAGCCATAATGATGCGGTCATCAGCAATGCCGATGTTCTCTATGGGACCAGTATGCAGGACGGAATCACAAGGGTTTTCTCTTTGAAAGTATGAAGAAGAAGAATTAAGCAGGGGGGGGGGGCATTATTTCTTATTCTTCTATTATAATCCTTGAATAAATCCTCTTTAAAATTTCTAAATATTCCTTATGAAACAAGACATTCTCTTTTTGAATATCAATTAATTTATCTAATCTCATTACAAGGGGGTTTCGGTCAGTATAATACTCCAAGGGATTTTTTGAATCAGGATAACGCAAAAATTTGAAATGGGGACTAAGTAATAAGTTTAAGGTGGTACTTAGAGCAGGAATTATGCCCTCTAAAATGAGGTCTTTACGCACATTATCTGCAATCATTTTAAGAGTTTCATCTGAGATAGATAAGCTTTGTTCTTTTTCGGTTTCATCTATATGTTTTCCTTGTTCTTCACTCAATTTAATATACGCCATAATGCTATTCGTCCAAGCGTCTTTGTATTGTTTAAAATAAATTTCATTGAATTCCTCTATATTAATCCTTTTTATAGTAATAATCATTTTATTCATCTCATTTATTGCAATGTCTAACTCACCAATATCATCAGAAAATATTTTACCCTTTTTCATAACCGACAAGAGAATTTTTTCGGCAAACTGTGCATTTTTTTTAAAAGTGGATAAGTCTAAACTTTTAATAGAGGGTATTTCATTTAGTTCGGGATTTTTCCTAACAGCGTCCTCTAACTTTTCTGCTTCTTTTAAATTATTAAGAATCTCTAATCTACACATACGAAGAGGAGAGTGATTTACTTTATCTTTTAGTTCATTAAACTTGAATAGGCCCTTCATCAAAGCTAAACCCTTTGACGTTTTCTCTATGCTCTGAAAAAGTAAATAAATGGAGTTGGGATATCTTTTGTGATTAGACAATATCTCTGCACATTCTAAATCTTGTTCAGAAATTAATAACAACGACTCAACTTTGTCTAATTCGATAAGATTTATTTTCATTTCATTTTCCATTTATTTTAAGAACTGATGAATTTAAACCTTTTTCTTTAACTAACAATCTTGTATAGCCTAGTGACATATGTCGTAAGGCTACCGAAAATTAGTTCTCACCTAATTTTCTGTCCTCTTAATGAAAAAAGAAGACATAAGAAAAGAGTTTTTTAAACTAAGAATCAAAGGACATTCC